>ERZ1023869.3-NODE-3-length-143977-cov-26.150839_pt1 | contig 143977 bp, 117 predicted proteins | sample MGYA00380390_ERZ1023869 | MGnify/ENA primary metagenome ERZ1023869 (study PRJEB33179, sample SAMN07449005) | human gut metagenome | biome: Human-gut; feature: Human associated habitat; material: Faeces | host: Homo sapiens | place: India: Bhopal | collected...
CATGCCTGTCACGCATGGGGTCACGAGTTCGAGTCTCGTACGCACCGCCAACTAAGATGAAGCTGGAAGAACGAAATGTTTTTCCGGCTTTTTGTTTGTATATGCCCCGGAAATAATAAATATCGTAAACTACATTTATTATTCAGAATTAATTATTAATTTTGTCTTCCCTTATCGTTGGGCAAACGACAAAACGAACGAAAAGATAAAAACATAAAAAGACAAATGAGATCAAGAACAGCAAATTGGTTTGAGACCACGGTGCGTTATGAGCGCCAGACAGAGGATGGTCAGAAGAAGGTGAACGAGACATACGTAGTGGACGCTCTCACTTTCGGTGAGGCAGAAGAGGTGATCACAAAGGAGATGGAGCCATATGTAAGCGGCGACTTCAACGTAAAGAGCATTTCGCCTGCTTCGTACGGCGAGATTTTCTTCAGCGATAACGAGAACGACAGCCACTGGTATAAGGCTAAGCTCGCCTTCGTAGTGGTGGACGAGAAGACTGCAAAGGAGAAGCGCTCTAACGTGAACTTCCTCGTGCAGGCAGCTTCATTCAACGCTGCCGTGAAGAACATCGACGAATCGATGGGCAAGACTGCCATCGACTATGAGATTGTGAACATCGCAGACACAAAGATTATGGACGTCTTCGAGCACAATGCTCCTCTCAAGAAGGAGGAGAAGAACGACAAGCCGGAGTTCGAAGGATAAAAAACAAATAATAAACAATAACTGGTATGGATACGGACATCGCACGCAGACTGCAGGAGGTGAAGGACAATCTGCCGGACAGCACAAGGCTGGTGGCTGTAAGCAAGTTTCATCCTGCGGAGTTGATACGCGAGGCTTATGATGCCGGACAACGCTTGTTCGGTGAGAGCCGCGAACAGGAACTTGCAGCGAAAGTGAAGGAACTTCCGCATGACATAGAATGGCACTTCATTGGTCATCTTCAGACCAATAAGGTGAAGTTTATAGCGCCTTACATATCTATGGTAGACGCTGTGGACTCGCTGAAGCTGCTTCGCGAGATAAACAAGCAGGCTGCGGCGAACGGACGTGTCATAAAGGTGCTTCTCGAGCTTCATATTGCGGAGGAGGAGACCAAGTACGGTCTGTCACTCGACGCTTGCCGCGAACTCCTGGAGAAAGGGGAGTGGCGCGAGATGAAGAACGTGCAGATATGCGGACTTATGATGATGGCGTCGCACGTCAGCGACGAGGATGTCATCAGAAAGGAATTCTGCCTCGCTGCCGATTTCTTCGACGAGATGAAGGCACGCTACTTCGCTGACGACGACAGCTTCTGCGAGCGTTCGTGGGGCATGAGCCATGACTATAAGATAGCCGTAGAATGCCGCTCGACGATGGTACGTGTCGGTACGTATATCTTCGGAGAAAGACAGTATTAAAGATATAAAAAGAAAAGGAAGTTCAGGTGAAATGATCCCGAACTTCCTTTTCTTTTTTTGCTTTTGTAATAATGTTTTGATTATTATACTTTGCTATTATCGTTTCTCGTTCTTCTCGTAATAGTATTGTCCTTTGCCCTTTGTGCGTCCGCCGTATTCGATGGCGCGGGTGGGACAATGGTGATAGCAGGCGAAGCATGACAGACACTTGCCGTTGTGCTTCCATTGTGGCGTACAGCCCTTCACGAAGCTGATGTCACCGACGGGACATACAGCAGCACACTTTCCGCATTTTATGCACTTCTCGGCATCAACGCGGAACGGGCGGTCGCCGATTATCCATTTAGTGAAAGCTTCGCCTATGAGTCGGCTGTTGATGCGTGGCCATCTGCCTACGGTAATGTCGCGGATACCTGCCTTGTGGCATTTTATGTCAGCGATGAAATCCTGGAGACGGCGGTCAGCCTCGGTCTTCTTCCTGCGTTCCGCTTCAGCTTTGTCCACGTCCATGAACGGCAGACCCACATACGATTCGGGCATGAGCAGCGATATGCAGCTGTCCGTCTTTATGCCCACAGCTGCAAGGTCGGCTTCGAAGATGTCCATTGCCTCACCGACTGTATCACCTGCTGTGCATACGGCATAGCAATAGTTGTCGGTTGTTTTGCAGATGCGCAGCCTACGGATGAAATTCCTTACAGCCAATGGCGGACGCCATCCGTGTACGGGAAAGCAGAATGCGAGGCTTTCGTCAGCTGACAGGGTGTAGCAGAAAGTCTGCTCCTTGTCCGTAGCGTCTTCCTCGTCAGCCTTTCTTAGTTCCGCGGCTATGTCAATAAGAGTGTCTCCGGTGGCTTCTGCTATCTTGTGCGCAGCCCATCGGGTGTTGCCCGTGCAGGAGAAATAGAATATCATGATGAGCTTGTTTTTTTGTGGGGTGGGTTATGGCTATAAAAAAAGTAGAGATCAGCTTCACCGGTCTCTACCTTTATTATTAATTAATGAATGTTTGTTTGCTAAGCTTTAGTTTGCCTCTTCCATGACTCCCTCAATGTAAAGACGTGTCAGCTCCGTCACACCATTGGTGCGGACCGTGATGGTCTTCTTGAAGTGTCCGGGGAAAGCACCCTTGCCGTTGTAGGTCACCTTTATCTCACCCTTCTCGCCCGGCTTGATGGGGGTCTTGGTGTAAGAAGGCACCGTGCAGCCGCAACTTGCCACAGCCTGATTGATTACCAACGGGGCTGTTCCGGCGTTGACAAAGGTGAATACACATTTCTGTACCGGTTCTTTCTCAGAGAACTTTCCAAAGTTGTAGACCACCTTTTCAAACTTGATGGAGGCCTGATTCTGCTGTCCCATGGCATAGCATACGCTCATAAGCAGCATGATGGACATTATCAAAAATTTTTTCATATTCTCTTGATTATGTATTATAACGTTGCAAAATTAGTAATTTTGTGGTTTTGACAGCCTGTTACGGGCTTTTTTTTACATTTATTATATTTCCAGCCTATTAATATTCCACATTTTAACGTTGGATATATCTTATTGCGCTGTAGGGAGCTATGTGGTTATGTGGCTGTGGAATGTGGCAATATTGTGGAAAGAGTACCTAAAACTGAAAATAAATTTGGCTATTTGGCGCAAACACTATACCTTTGTAGAGATTAAATGTAGCCAAGTGGCTATATGGCATTATAGGAAAATAATCATAACATATATATTTATAAAAATGTATAGAACGAACACATGCGGAGAGCTCAGGCTCTCAGATGCCGGCAAGGAGGTAACACTCGCCGGATGGGTACAGCGCGTAAGAAAGATGGGAGGCATGATCTTTGCCGACTTGCGCGACCGTTATGGTATCACACAGCTGGTCTTTAACGATTCTGACGACAGCGAATTGTGTGCTCGCGCTTCTAAGCTCGGACGCGAATTCTGCATTCAGGTAAAGGGCACAGTAAACGAGCGTGAGAGTAAGAACGCCAATCTTCCGACTGGCGACGTAGAGATTATCGTAAAGGAACTCAACGTCCTCTCACCGAGCGCCACACCTCCGTTCACCATTGAGGACAATACAGACGGCGGTGATGACATCCGTATGAAGTATCGCTATCTGGACCTTCGCCGTCCTATGGTGCGTAAGAATCTGGAACTGCGCCACCGTATGACCATACTTATCCGTAACTTCCTCGACGCACAGAACTTCATTGAGGTGGAGACACCTATCCTTATCGGATCGACACCGGAGGGTGCACGCGACTTCGTGGTGCCTTCACGTATGAATCCGGGACAGTTCTATGCGCTTCCGCAGAGCCCGCAGACTCTGAAGCAGCTTCTTATGGTCAGCGGTTTCGACCGTTACTTCCAGATTGCAAAGTGCTTCCGCGACGAGGATCTTCGTGCTGACCGTCAGCCTGAGTTTACACAGATTGACTGTGAGATGTCTTTCGTCGATCAGGATGATGTCATCAATCTGTTTGAGGATATGGCTCGTCACCTCTTTAAGGAAATCCGTGGCGTGGAGCTTCCTGCCAAGCTGCAGCAGATGACATGGCATGAGGCTATGCGCCGCTTCGGTAGCGACAAGCCGGATCTCCGCTTCGGTATGGAGTTCGTGGAGTTTATGGGCGTGCTGAAGGGCACTGGCACATTCTCTGTATTCAACGACGCTGCCTACATCGGCGGTATCTGCGTTCCGGGTTGCGCCAACTATACACGCAAGCAGCTCGACCAGTTAACAGACTTCGTAAAGCGTCCGCAGGTCGGCGCCAAGGGCCTTGTGTATATCAAGTTCAACGAGGACGGAACAGTGAAGTCTTCAGTGGATAAGTTCTACACACCTGAGGTTCTGGCAAAGGTGAAAGAGGCAGCTGGTGCAAAGGACGGCGACCTCGTGCTTATCCTTTCTGGCGACAATGCCAACAAGACACGCGTGCAGCTTTGCTCGCTCCGTCTTGAGATGGGCGACCGTCTCGGACTCAGAGACAAGGACAAGTTTGAGTGTCTGTGGATTATTGACTTCCCGCTCTTTGAGTGGAGCGACGAAGAGCAGCGTCTCATGGCCACGCACCATCCCTTCACAATGCCTAATCCCGACGACATTCCTCTCCTCGACGAACATCCGGAGCAGGTACGCGCAAAGGCTTACGACTTCGTTTGCAACGGCATCGAGGTAGGCGGCGGTAGCTTGCGTATCCATGACAGCAAGCTGCAGGAGAAGATGTTCGGCATCCTCGGCTTCACTGAGGAGAGAGCTATGGCACAGTTCGGATTCCTTATCAATGCCTTCAAGTACGGAGCACCACCTCACGCTGGTCTGGCTTTCGGACTCGACCGCTTCGTCTCTATCATGGCAGGTCTCGACTCAATCCGTGACTGCATCGCATTCCCGAAGAACAACTCTGGCCGCGACGTAATGTTGGACGCTCCGTCTGCTATTGATCAGAAGCAGCTGGACGAGCTGTTGCTTGACATCCGCAAGCAGGATTAAAAAGATAATGTGATATTCTTGACTGCCAGTCAGATAAGTAAAAATGTTGACATAAGTCAAGAAATATAATTCGTATACAAAAGGAGCCCGATTATTCGGGCTTTTTTTTGTGTAATTATTATCCATTTGTTAAAAAAATGCTTACTTTTGTAAAAGATAAATATTCTATTCGTCCTTATATGATAGAATTGTTAATGTTTTTATACTAAATTATGACAGAAAAGAAAGCAACAGTTAAGAAGACTGCGACAAAGAAGGTCGCAACCGCAAAGACAGCTACTACCAAGAAGACTACTGCAAAGAAGGCTGAGGTTGTAGTTGATGTAAATGCAGAGAATGTAGGTTTCCGTGCTGGAGACGTATATCAGGCATTGGCAGCCGCTGAGAAGCCGCTGAGTGTGGTAGAGATTGCTAAAGCAGCAAGCATCAGCAACGAAGAAGTTTATCTCGGAATCGGCTGGCTCTTGAAGGAGGGCAAGATCAAGGCTGAGGAAAACCTCCTCACCCTCGCCTAAATTGCGAGAAACCAATACATCGAAAGGAGTTGTCCGCATTTATGTGAACAACTCCTTTTTTAGCTTTTATATATATGTGTGTTATACGCACGCATAAATTCTTGCCTTGAGTTTTAATTAAGAATCCTTGCCACTGATGACAAATATAAAATACGAAACAGAAATCATTCGGGTGCTGCATGCCGCAGGTCAGGAAGGACTTTCTGTGCAGAAAATATCGCTGCATGTGAGGAATGCGTGCAGCTCGCTCTTCGAACCACTCGACATGGAGGAGGTGCATCGTTATGTGCAGGCTTGGCTTGTGCGTAACGTGAAGGGGTGTTGCCCCATGGTTCTGCGTACGGCAAGGAGAGGAGTGTATGTCATCAATATGGAGTCGCGTAAGGTAAGACAGCTGGAGCTGGAGTTTCTTGATACAAACGAGCCACAAACGATAGGTGACGAATGCGCTGATAATGTCTCTGACGAGGAACTTCAACTTACTTTCCTATAGCCCCAAAACGTGCATTTACGTTGTTTTTGATGTATAAAATCTGTAGTATTCAGAAAAAGACAATATTCGGAAAAAATACTTGAGGAATTTGGTATAATCTGAGTATTTTTATCTATATTTGCAGAATGAATAATCACTAATATTTAATATTATGGCTCACACAAACAACCACATTGTAATTATGGCAGGTGGCGTAGGCAGTCGTTTCTGGCCTATGAGCACTCCTGATTGTCCCAAACAGTTTATCGACATCCTCGGTGTCGGTCGTACATTACTGCAGCTTACCTTCGACAGGTTTAAGGATATATGCCCGGTAGAAAATGTTTGGGTGGTTACAAACAAGAAGTATGCCTCCTTGGTAAGTGAGCAGTTGCCTGAGATAAACAAGGAGAACATCCTGCTGGAGCCATGTCGCCGCAATACTGCGCCGTGCATTGCTTATGTGAGCTGGCGAATAAAGTCGAAGGACCCGAAGGCAAATGTGGTGGTTACGCCGAGCGACCATATCGTTACTGATACCGATGAATTCAGACGTGTGATAAAGTCGTGCTTGAAATTCACGGCTGGTACGGACGCCATCGTTACATTGGGAATGACCCCGACAAGACCGGAGACAGGCTATGGATATATTCTTGCTGATCTCTCGGCTTCGTCGCCACGCAATCGTGAGATTTATCGTGTAGACTCGTTCCGTGAGAAACCAGACCTACAGACCGCAGAGGAATATATCAAGCATAAGAATTATCTCTGGAATGCCGGCATCTTCGTATGGAGCGTCTCAACGATAGTGAACGCTTTCCGAGTTTACAGTCCGGCGATAAGCAAATTGTTTGAGAGCATGCTTGACGTATACGGTACGTCGCAGGAGCAGGATTTGATAGATAAGCGCTATCAGGAATGCGAGAATATTTCTGTGGATTACGCCATTATGGAGAAGGTGGAGGAGATATTCGTGTGTCCTGCCAACTTCGGATGGAGCGACCTCGGCACATGGACCTCGCTGCTCATGAAGACCAATCACGACCTATACGGCAATACGGCAATAGGCGAAAACATCAAGTTCTTCGACTCGCATAACTGCATCGTGCATACCATCGGTGAGAAGAAGGTGGTTGTGCAGGGTCTCGACGGCTATATCGTGGCGGAGAACCAGGGTTCGCTGTTGGTTTGCAAGCTGTCGGAGGAACAGCGTATCAGACAGTTCGCGGAGGAATAAGACAGAATCTGCTATAATAAGAAGGTAAGACTTTATATATAAAAATATCGGAAGATAAGCAAACCGCTTAACTTCCGATATTTTGTTTTTATATCCCATTGTGGTTATTTCTTCATGTCCTTGTCCACCATTGCGCAGACGCAGGAGTCTGACCAGACGTTTTCTGCTGTCTCTATCATGTCTATTATGGTGTAGAGGGGCAGGATGATGCCCAGAATGCCGATAGGAGCGTTCACTCCTGACATCAGCGAGAGAGTAAGGAAGTAACATCCCATTGGCACTCCGGCATTGCCTATGGCAGAGAGAACGGAGATGAAGAGCCAGACAATCATTGTTGACAATGACAGCTCCATGCCTCCGTTCTGCATCAGGAACAGGGAGGTCACAAGAATGAACGCAGCACAGCCGTTCATGTTGATGGTTGTGCAGATTGGCAATACGAAGCGCGACACTTTGCTGGATACTCCCATTCGGTTCTCAGCTGTCTGCATCGTAACTGGCAATGTGGCTGCCGAACTCTTGGTGAAGAGCGCCATAAGCACAGCAGGCATCATTCTGCCTAAAGTCCTTATCGGATTGATGCCCCTTGCCAAGAGGAACAATGGCAGGACGATGAAGAACTGTACGACGTTGCCACCCAAGATTACTGCTACGTACTTGCCGAGCGATGCCATCACGATGCCTGCCGAGAACTGAGCTGAAAGCTGTGCGGCAAACGCCATGATGCCTAAAGGCAATGTCCATATGAGTCCGTGAATGAGCATGAACAACAGGTCTTGCAGACCGAACAGTCCTTTTATGACCACGTCCTTCTTGTCCGTCTGAGGCATTTTTGCCAAGGCGATGCCGATGGCTGCTGCCAACATCAATATGGACAGTACGTTGCCTTCTGCGAATGGCTTTACGATATTGTTGGGTATTACGCCCAAGATATGATCGTAGTAAGATGTCTCTCCCAAGTTCTGAGGCACGTCAGCCATGCCGCTCTGCACCAATGCTGCGGGAAGGTTGCCTGGGGCTATGATGTTGTAAAGCACCAAGCCGACAGCAGCTGCTGCTATGGTGGTGAGCATGGTGTAGGTGAGGGCGTGTCGGAATATCTTGCCCGTATCAGCCTGATTGCCAAGCGATGCCAAGGTGGTGGTCACTGCCAAGGCGATGGTTGGTACAGCCAAGAGCTGGAACAGACGGGTGTAGACAGTGGCGATGAAGTTCATCAGTCCATTGAGCCACCCGATGCCGAACATGCCTAATACGGCACCTATTGCCAAGGCGCCAATCCAGAGCACAAGCTGCTTGGTTTGCTTTTTGTTACTTTTCTCTTTTGTTGTCTGGTTCATAGTTTTTAAGATTTCTTTGCCACAAACAGTTTCACGTTCTCTGTTGTGGATGGTTATGACATTGTTTCTTACTTTGTCTTCTTCATTCCCTTGTATGCAAGGAAGGCCACAATGACAACGGCAAGTCCTAAGAGCACGTATCCAATCTCATGGCTGTACTTGAGTGCCTGCTCGTAAACGTCGTGTGTGGTCTTATAGTTGGTGTATTTGTAGATTGACCATCCGATTACTGCCAGCACAGAGTTCCATACACCTGCTCCTAAAGTGGTGTAGAGAAGGAACTTGCCGATGTGCATACCTGAAAGACCTGCCGGAATGCTAATAAGTTGACGCACCGCCGGTACCAGTCGTCCGAAGAATGTGGATGCTGCGCCATGCTCACGGAAGAAAGACTCTGCTTTCTCCACCTTCGCACGGTCAATAAGGCACATGTGACCTATGCGGCTGTCTGCGAAACCGTAAATGATGGGACGTCCCAGCCACTTGGAAAGGTAATAATTGACAAGTGCGCCTATGTCGGCTCCGATGGTGGCGAAAACCACAACGAGGATGATGCTCATACCATTGTCAGGGTCCATTGCCTTCCATGCTGCTGGAGGAACCACCACTTCCGAAGGAAAAGGAATGAACGAACTCTCAATAGCCATAAAGAGGGTTATCACCCAATAGTTTAGATTGTTAAGAACCCAAAGGAACAATTCTGCTGAATTCATAATAATAACTTAATGTGTTAGTTGGAAATTAATATTAACGGTCATCGTTTCCGTTTACCGTGTTTTTACTTACTTCGTAGTCGTAATAATCTTTCGGATCCATGCCGATGGGGAAGTCGTCTGCAAAAATCTTTCTTGCCTCAAGCGGATTTCGTTCGCACGCTTGTTTGAGGTATTTCAGGTATTCTTCCTTCTTGTTCATCCTTGCGCAGCATGCTGCCAGATAAGCAAGTCCCTCGTCGCCCGGCTGGTCATGAATCTCCGTGTAAGCCTTGAACATTCTGTAGGCTATCTTCGGGTAACCGCAGTCGAAGACGGATATGGCTATTCGGAAGAATATCTCGTGTGAGAATGCCGTTGCTCTCAAGGCTTTTACGAAGCACTCTATGGCTTCCTTTATGCTGCCGTGTTCGAGCAGGATGTGTCCGCGGACCACCATTATCTCGTTTTCGTTGACGCCTTTCTGCTGTAGAGCCATGTCAATGGCTTCCATTGCCTTTTCTGTCATTCCTAATTGCGAGTAGGTAAAGGCGAGGCATTGCAGTCCTTCAATTGTATAGACATTATTCTTGTCCATCAGCTGCAGAGCCTTCTGGTAATGTGCCAATGCTTCTTCCGCTTTGCCCGTATTGAGAAGACAGTTGCCGATGAAGAGTTCTGCTGTGCCTTCTTTAGGACATAACTTGCCCAGTCGTTCGTAATATTTAGCCGCTTCTATATAATTGCCGAGCGAGAAGAGTCCGTTAGCTTTGTTGAGCAGGGCGTCCTCGTCGTTGGGATTTATGGCAATGGAATACTCGCTGGATGTGATGGAGTCGTTAATGCGGTTGCTCATGAACTGTGTGGAGGCAAGCGAGTTCCAGTAGCGTCCGGAGTAGGGGTCTTCATCAAGCAATTGCTCGAATATCATCTCGCTCTGCTTGTAGTCTCCACGTGCAAAGGCAATACGGGCTTTTGTCTCGCGATAGTCCATAAGGTCCGTCTCGTCAGACCTTTCAAGCCATTCTTGAGCTTTGTCAGGGATATTATAGTCCATAAACATCATGGCGATGTCCAGAATGTAGTCTGGTACATCGTCTTCGTCAATGCACTCTATCTTTTCATGCAGGAAACGGTCAGCTCCTTCACTATTGTTTTCAGCAATCATGATTTCAGCATGCAGGTACAAACAATCAAGATTCAGCTGGTCGGTAATCTGGTTGACATATATCTTCGCCTTTTCCACGTCATGGTCGTCAATAAGAGCCATGCGCCCTCTGAAGACAAGAGGCATGGCTGCTCCGGGATGCAGACCGATGGCATAGTCGAGCGTATTTCTTGATTCCTTGTTCCTGCCAAGATTATAATAGTATTCGGCTATGTCGGTCAGCTCGTCGCTTCCAAGATATTCGTGTCTTCCGGAATTCTCCGCCTCCTCGTACCTGTGCAGGATGTCCTTGAATTCCTCGCTCTTGAAATAGTTGTCCTTGTTGTCCATTTATATGTAGGAGGTTGTTGGTCCCCTTTTAAAATTTAAATGCTTAATGCTTAATGTCAAGCAGGGCTGGCTTATTATTCTTCTGATTAGTTAGTATAATAAGGACGCAGTGCTTTCTGACATTAAACACTAAGCATCGAAGTAAGTTGTGTTCTTACTCTTTTGTTTTTAACTGTTTGTTACTTGTTCTTCTTTGCCCAAGTGTCTTTCAGACCGACAGTCTTGTTGAATACAAGGTGGTCTGCAGTTGAGTCGGGGTCAGCCATGAAGTATCCGATGCGCTGGAACTGGAGATATTCTCCCGGCTTGCGCTCTGCTGCATAGTTCTCAACGTAGCAGTTGTCGATGGTCTTGAGGCTCTCAGGATTGAGAAGCTCGTGGTATTCGCGTTCGTCAGCGCCGAGGTCAGCCACTGTGAAGAGTCGGTCGTAAACACGAACCTGTGCCTTGTGGCAATGATCTGCTGAAACCCAATGGAGCGTACCCTTCACCTTGCGGTTGGCACCTTCCATACCGCTCTTGCTGATCGGATCGTATTCAGCCTGAATCTCTATGATGTTGCCGTTCTCGTCCTTTGTGCAACCGGTGCACTTCACGATGTAGGCATTCTTCAGACGCACCTCTTTGCCCACTGTCATTCGGAAGAACTTCTTGGAAGCCTCTTCCATAAAGTCCTCACGCTCAATCCAGAGGTTCTTTGAGAAGGTGATGGTGTGTGTGCCGTCTGCCTCATTCTCAGGGTTGTTGACAGCTTCCATCTCCTCTGTATGACCTTCGGGATAGTTGGTGATGACGAGCTTCACGGGGTCGAGGACTGCCGATACGCGCAATGCTCTCTTGTTGAGATCGTCACGAACGGCTGACTCGAGAAGTGCCATCTCGTTCAGTGCGTCGAACTTGGTGTAGCCTATAGAGTCAATGAAGTTACGTATTGACTCAGGTGAATAGCCACGACGGCGCATACCTGAGATTGTCGGCATACGTGGGTCGTCCCATCCTGATACAAAGCCCTCGTTCACAAGAGCGAGAAGCTTACGCTTAGACATCATGGTGTATGTCAGGTTCAGACGGTTGAACTCAATCTGACGTGGGCGGAAGTCGTGGATGTTCTCTGTCTCGCCGCGCATCTCCTTGAGGAAGTCGATGAACTTGTCGTAGAGAGGACGGTGAGGAACAAACTCCAATGTGCATATTGAGTGCGTCACGCCTTCGAAGTAATCGCTCTGTCCGTGTGCGAAGTCATACATAGGATAAGCGTTCCACTTTGTGCCGGTACGATGATGAGGAGTGTGGATGATTCTGTAGATGATAGGGTCGCGGAAGTGCATGTTCGGGTTTGCCATATCCAGCTTGGCACGAAGCACCATGCTGCCCTCTACAGACTCGGGGGTGTTCATCTTGTTGAAAAGCTCAAGGCTTTCCTCAATGGGACGGTCGCGGTAAGGCGAAGCCACACCTGGAGTAGTAGGTGTGCCCTTCTGCTCTGCAATCTGCTCTGCTGTCTGCTCGTCAATGTAAGCGTGTCCGTTCTTTATCATCCATACGGCGAACTCCCAAAGCTGGTCGAAATAGTCGGAAGCATAATATATGTTGCCCCACTTGAATCCGAGCCACGAGATGTCGTTCAGAATGTTCTCCACATACTCGTTGTTCTCCTTTGTAGGGTTGGTATCGTCAAAGCGGATGTTGCAGACACCGTTATATTTTTCGGCTACTCCAAAGTCCATACATATGGCCTTGGCGTGTCCGATGTGCAGGTATCCGTTTGGCTCTGGCGGGAAACGTGTCTGTATACGTCCACCATTCTTGCCTTCTGCGAGATCGGCTTCAACCATCTGCTCTACAAAACTAAGGCTCTTCTTCTCTTCAATTGGTTTTTCTTCTGCTGTAGTCATATGTTCCTGACTTTAAATATCTGTTGTGTTATTTATTTTACGATTCGATATCGATATTAATTATTCTTATGCAAAGAATTAATAATTCTAATGCAAAGATACAACAAAAAGTTGAAAGTCAGTAAAAAACATAACTATATTCGTTATTGCGTACAGTTATTAACCACAGGTCATTAAACAAAGAAGGCGAGACGCATCACTGCGGCTCGCCTTCGAATAATTAGAGAGTTATAAAAATTAAGTTCTTTTTACAATTCTACTTTCTCGATAATCTGCTGTCCTGCCTCTACTGCCTCCATGTTAAGAGGAATAAGGCCATGATGACGCTCCGGCAAGGTCTTGTAAAGAGCCTTGTTGAGGCCGTTTGTACTTACGATAGGACAAACCTTGAGGAGTCCACCGAGTACAATCATGTTGAATACCTTAGAGTTCTTCAACTCTGCAGCCTTGTCCATGGCGTCAATGCGATATACATTGATGTCCTTTCTGGTCGGAAGGTTGATGATGCCGAATCCGTCGTAGATGAGGATTCCGCCTGGCTTCAACTTCGGCTCGAACTTGTCGAGTGATGGCTGGTTGAGCACAATAGCCACGTCATAGCTACTGAGCACCGGCGACGAAATAGGTTCGTCACTAACAATTACTGTGACATTGGCGGTACCACCGCGCTGCTCCGGTCCGTAAGCCGGCATCCATGTCACTTCTTTATCTTCCATCAGACCTGAGTAGGCGAGGATCTTACCCATTGAGAGCACTCCCTGTCCTCCAAAGCCTGCTATAATTATTTCTGCTTTCATAGGCTTGTCGTATCTTTTAAGTCACCCTTCGGGTATTGTTTGAACATGTTTTCTTCCATCCACTTGTTAGCTTTCACCGGTGGCATCTTCCATCCGCTGTTACATGTAGCTACAATCTCAACAAGTGATGAGCCCTTGCCTTCCATAGAAGCGGTGAAGGCCTTCTTGATGGCAGCCTTTGCCTTTCTGATGGATGCGACGTTCTCCACGCTCTGGCGTGTTACGTAGCAAGTGCCGGGAAGTGTGACAGCCATCTCAGAAAGGTTGAGAGGATATCCGTGCAATTTGGCGTCGCGGCCGTAAGGACATGTAGCTGTCTTCATTCCGAGAAGAGTTGTCGGAGCCATCTGTCCACCGGTCATACCGTAGATTGCATTGTTAATGAAGATAAGCGTGATGTTCTCACCGCGGTTAAGAGCGTGGATGCTCTCTGCAGTACCGATACAAGCCATATCGCCGTCGCCCTGATAGGTGAATACGAGGCGGTCCGGCCACAGACGCTTAACTGCTGTAGCAAGAGCGGGAGCACGTCCGTGAGCTGCTTCCTGCCAGTCGATGTCGATATACTTATATGCAAACACTGCGCAGCCTACTGGGCTTATACCCACTGCCTTTTCCTGCATGCCCATCTCTTCGATGACTTCGGCTACGAGTTTGTGTACGACACCGTGTGAGCAACCTGCACAGTAGTGCATGTGGGTGTCGTTAAGGAGTTCCGGCTTCTTATATACCAGGTTCTCCGGTGAAATTATATCGTTCATTTGAATTCCTCCTTTAAAGCTTTAACCATTTCTTCCGGTTCTGGCACAATGCCACCCAATCTGCCGTAGTGAGCGCACTTAACAGCTCCGTCAACAGCAAGACGTACGTCCTCAATCATCATACCAGCATTGATCTCAGCAACAAGGATACCCTTGAGGTTCTTGGCTGCTTCTTTGATCTCCTTCTCTGGGAAGGGCCACAATGTGATAGGACGGAAAAGACCCACCTTGATGCCTTCAGCACGTGCAAGCTCAATAGTCTTTTCTGCGATACGTGCAGCGCTACCGAATGCCACAATCATGTATTCGGCGTCTTCCATGAACTTAGTTTCGTAGCGTACCTCGTTAGCCTTAATCTGGCGATACTTCTCCTGAAGCCTGAGGTTGCGCACCTCCATGATTTCTGGCTTCAACTCAAGTGAAGTGATAACGAGAGGTTCGCGCTTGCCAATTCTGCCTGTTGTTGCCCAAGGACATTCCTTGATGATTTCCTCTTCTGTGCGGCGTGGCTTCATAGGCGGAAGCACAACCTTCTCCATCATCTGACCGATAACACCGTCGCTAAGAATCATAGCCGGTATGCGGTACTTGAATGAAAGGGTGAATGAAAGGTCAACAAAGTCAGCCATTTCCTGTACTGAGTTAGGAGCAAGTACGATTACATAGTAGTCGCCGTTGCCGCCACCGCGTGTAGCCTGGAAATAGTCGCTCTGTGAGGGCTGGATGGTTCCGAGACCAGGACCGCCGCGCTGTACGTCGACGATAAGACCCGGTACTTCTGCACCAGCCATATATGAGATGCCTTCCTGCATGAGTGCTACGCCTGGGCTTGAAGAAGATGTCATAACCTTCTTACCACATCCGCCTCCGCCGTATACCATGTTGATGGATGCTACCTCGCTCTCAGCCTGAACCACTACCATACCTGTTGTTTCCCAAGGCTTGAGTTCAGCGAGCGTTTCGATGATTTCTGTTTGTGGAGTAATCGGATATCCGAAATATCCGTCTACACCACAGCGAATGGCAGCGTGAGCAAGTGCTTCGTTGCCTTTCATGAGTTTTACTTCTTGTTCTGCCATAGTGTTAGTCCTCCATTTTTTTTCTGTAAACTGTAATACATCCGTCTGGACATACGATTCCACACGACGCACATCCTATGCATGCGTCGGGGTTGACGGCTTCTGCGTATTGGTATCCGTGAACATTAACCGCCTTCTTTGAAAGGGCGATTACCTCCTTCGGACACGCGACAACGCATAGGGAGCAACCTTTGCACCTATCGGTGTTTACCACGATGGCACCTTTTATTTTTCCCATAATGTTAAAATTAAGAGGTTTTTATTTAACGCTGCTGCCACAGGCTATGGCAACAGCGTCAGGATTAATAGTTAATGGTATTGCCTTATTTTTATGTTAGAATTTTGTTTTGTCTTGTAGACAGACAGTACATCCATTATGGATTATACATATCCTTACAATAGTAGCTCATTATATCGTCGAGCATACGCTTTGCTTCTACAGCCGGAGATTCCGAGTCAAGCTCTATTGCTTCCATATAGTTGTCGAGAGCATGCTTCCAGTCGCCTTTGCGTCTGTACTCGTTTCCCAACTGGTAATATTCGTCTGCTGTCATGGTTTCTCTTTGATATTTGATTATTTTTTATGCTTGTTCCTTTATGCCTTGCTCTTTGTCTTGTAGGCTTGGAGCGTGTTCTTCATAAGAGAGCATATTGTCATCGGACCTACGCCGCCAGGGACGGGAGTGATGAATGAGCTCTTGGGTGCAACTTCATCATACTTTACGTCTCCGTTAAGACGGAATCCGCTCTTTCTTGTAGCGTCAGGCACACGTGTTGTGCCAACGTCCACTATTACGGCTCCTTCCTTCACCATGTCACCGGTCAGGAAGTTTGGTTTTCCAATGGCAGCAATGATGATGTCTGCCTCAAGGCATTCCTTCTTTATGTCCTTAGTGTGTGAGTGGCACACTGTGACAGTGGCGTCGCCAAACTGCTTCTGCATCATGAGCTGAGCCATTGGCTTGCCTACGATGTTGCTTCGTCCCAATACCACACATTTCTTTCCTGATGTGTTGATGCCGTAGCGCTTGAGCAATGTGATGATGCCGAGCGGTGTGGCAGAGATGAAGCAGGGCAGTCCTATGGACATGCGTCCTACGTTTATGGGGTTGAAGCCGTCGACATCCTTGCGGTAGTCGATGGCCTCTATCACTTTCTGTTCGTCGATATGCTTAGGCAGAGGCAGCTGTACGATAAAGCCGTCCACCGACTCGTCCTTGTTGAACTTGTCGACACACTGGAGAAGTTCTTCTTCGGTTACGTCTTCCTCAAATCTTATCAATGTTGATTCGAAGCCGCACCTCTCGCATGCGAGAACCTTGTTCTTCACGTACGTTTCTGAACCTCCGTCATGACCAACGAGAATTGCAGCGAGGTGTGGGGCTCTTCCTCCGTTAGAGACAATTTGTCTTACCTCTTCCGCTATCTCTGCTTTGATGGCTTCAGCTGTAGCCTTTCCGTCTATTATCTGCATATCTTATTGATTTTGTTGTTAATATTTACATCTTTGGCATTCCCGGCATACCCTTCATCTTGCTCATCATGCCCGCCATGCGAGCCATGTTTGTGCCCGTAACCATCTTCATCATCTTGCGTGTCTGGTCGAACTGCTTGATGAGGCGGTTAACGTCCTGGATGTTGGTGCCGCTACCCTTGGCGATTCTCATTCTTCTGCTCTGGTTGAGAATCTCCGGGTTGGTACGCTCCTTGGGTGTCATACTCTTGATGATAGCCTCGATACCCTTGAATGCGTTGTCGTCGATATCTACGTCCTTGATGGCCTTGCCTACACCCGGAATCATTGCTGCCAGGTCTTTGAGGTTACCCATCTTCTTAATCTGCTCTATCTGTCCGAGGAAGTCGTTGAAGTCGAACTTGTTCTTCTGAATCTTCTTCTGAAGACGTCGTGCTTCCTCTTCGTCGAACTGCTCCTGGGCACGCTCCACGAGGCTGACGATATCACCCATGCCGAGGATTCGGTCTGCCATACGTGAGGGGTGGAATACGTCCACGGCTTCCATCTTCTCACCGGTACCTACAAACTTGATAGGCTTTGTAACGACAGTGCGGATTGAGAGTGCTGCACCGCCACGTGTGTCGCCGTCAAGCTTTGTGAGAACAACGCCGTCAAAGTCGAGACGGTCGTTGAATTCCTTAGCTGTGTTTACTGCGTCCTGACCTGTCATCGAGTCAACCACGAAGAGTGTCTCGTCAGGATTGATGGCATTCTTGAGGTTTGATATCTCGTTCATCATCTCCTCGTCTACGGCGAGTCGACCTGCCGTATCGACGATTACGACGTCATTGCCTTTTGCCTTTGCTTCACGGATGGCGTTGTTTGCGATTGCCACCACGTCCTTGTTGTCAGGCTCTGAGTATACTGGCACACCTACCTGCTCTCCTACAACCTTGAGCTGTTCAATAGCAGCAGGACGATATACGTCGCATGCAACAAGAAGCGGCTTTTTGTGCTGCTTTGTCTTGAGCATGTTTGCGAGTTTTCCGGAGAATGTAGTCTTACCTGAACCCTGCAGACCGCTCATAAGAATGATGGCGGGTTTTCCTGTAAGGTGGAGCTCAGATGCGTCGCCTCCCATCAGTTCTGCCAACTCGTCGTGAACAATCTTGACCATCAACTGGCTCGGCTTAACGGCTGTGAGCACGTTCATGCCCATTGCCTTTTTCTTGACCGTATCAGTAAATGTCTTGGCTACTTTATAGTTGACGTCGGCATCCAGAAGGGCACGTCTGACATCTTTGAGGGTTTCGGCAACGTTAATCTCGGTAATCTTGCCTTCGCCTTTAAGGATTTTAAAACTACGTTCCAGTCTGTCGCTTAAATTTTCGAACATATATGTGTCTTATTTTATTGTTTTGTTGTATTACGCTTATTCTCTCACAAAGTAAAGAAAAAATAACGAGAACATGAAACTTTCCGTCCCGTTTTAAAGTATTTTAAAACACTTTCGGTCAAAATATGCGCATTTTGTTCAATATTGTGCATTTCTGCCCGTCTTCTCACTTGTTTTAGTCTTGTTTGTTGTCTTTGAGATATGTCTTATCTTTCAGATAGAACCATACGGTGTCTCTTCCTATTGTCTCTTCTTGCAGCAGATAGTCGGCGGCTTCCACGCATACTTTCTGGTCTTTGCTTAACGGGAACATGTCTTGGAAGTGATGCCTTTTGCCGTCCGACAAAGTCTCGATGATTTCCTTCTTCATCATTTCCACCTCGTCCTTATGTCCTGGCCTTGTTTTTCTTCCCAAGCATACATCGCAGATGCCGCAGTCTTCCGATTCTTCCTCTCCGAAGTAACGCAGGAGCTGACGGCTTCGGCATACGTTGTCAGTCTTTGCATAGTCCAGTATTTTCTTCGCCTTCTTTACAAGCTGTTCCTTGCGCACCTCGTAGTTTTCCTTTGATATCACTATCTCCTCCGGAAGCACGCGGTCTCTTGTGTAAGTGATGAGCGGCTCCACTCTTGGTGGTATGAAATGCAGGATGCGCTGCTGGTTGAGCGACTTCATGACATTGTATATCTGCTGCTTTGTCAGTCCTGTGTCGTCAGCTATAATGCCTTCCTCAATCGGACCATAGTCGATGAACAGTCGGCTGAACTCTCTTAGCATCGAGTCGAGCACCGCTTCGGTCTCCGGCGATTGGTCTCTTATCTGATAGAGCTGGTCACGGTCAATGAGGAATTTCACCTTTGTCTTGTTGTCCGAGTCGGTGTCATACCTTACATATCCTTCTCTTTCCAGTATCTTCAGCGCCGAGTCCACCTGCAGCGAGTGGTGGTGAAATGTACGGCAGAACAGGATGTTGTCAAACTTGAATGCCTTGCCGCATCCTGAGCCGGCTGCCACTTGGAAGAAGTAGGCGATATGCTCGTATATCTTGCATATTTCTTCTTTTGAGGGAAACTCGAACTGGATGTGTCTTGCCATCAGCTTTTCGTCACCCTTCGAGTAGAGCATTACGGCGTAAGCCTTCTTGCCGTCACGTCCTGCTCTTCCTGCCTCCTGGAAGTAGGCTTCGAGAGTGTCGGGAAGTTCATAGTGGATGACGAGTCGTACGTCCGGCTTGTCGATGCCCATGCCGAAGGCGTTGGTTGCCACCATCACTCTCACCTCGTCGTCACGCCATGCACGTTGTCGTTCGTCTTTAGTGGACGATTCCAAGCCGGCGTGATAGAAAGTGGAGCTTATTCCGTGCTCTTGCAGTATTCTGTATATGTCCTTCGTTCTTCTGCGGCTTCTCAGATAGACGATGGCGCTACCGCTAACCGACTTCAGTATGTGTATGAGTTGCGCTTCCTTGTCGTCTGTTTTCCTTACCACATAAGCCAAGTTCTTGCGCACGAAGCTCATTTTGAACATGTTGGGCTTCTTGAATCCAAGCCTTTCTTGAATGTCCACCGTCACACGTTCCGTTGCCGTTGCGGTAAGGGCGAGAATGGGTACGTCGGGTTTAATGCTGCGTATCTCCGCTATGTTAAGATATGATGGTCTGAAGTCGTATCCCCATTGGCTGATGCAGTGTGCCTCGTCCACGGTTATGAGGCTCACCTTCATGTGCTTCAGCTTTGTCTGGAATAGCTCTGAAGCGATGCGTTCCGGCGATATGTAGAGCAGCTTGGTGCGCCCGAGGATGCAGTTGTCAAGTGTGGCCACAATCTCCCGCTGCGTCTTTCCAGTGTATATGGCTGCTGCAATGATGCCTCTGCGTCTGAGGTTGTCCACCTGGTCTTTCATCAGGGCGATAAGAGGTGTTATCACGATGCACGTGCCCTCTTTGGCGAGAGCCGGCACTTGGAATGTCAGCGACTTGCCTCCTCCTGTCGGCATCAGTCCCAGGGTGTCGTTGCCATCTGCTACGCTTCGGATTATATCGCGCTGGATGCCTCGGAAGTCAGGGTATCCCCAGTTGTCATGGAGAATCTTTAGGTATTGCTCTTCGTTGTATCCATCCATCTCTTTATCGGTTCTGATGATTTTCTGTTATTCGTCTTCTTCTGCCGGTCTGATGTCTTCGATTTGCAGCTGCACCATGTTGCGCTTGAAGATATTGTCCTCGATGGTGTATGCGATGTCGAAGCTGCGCTTTGACTTTATGTATCGTGCTGAAGCGCTTTGCCCGAAGGCGATGCCGTTGACCACGTTGCTCGACTTCGAGTCTACCAGTTCCAGCTTGATGTGCTCCTGCTCTCGTCCCACCACCTTGCTCGTGCCGTAGTCGTACACTCCGGTGGTACAGAAAAGCGGTTTGGTGTTGCACGGACCGAACGGGGCGAAGCGCTTGAGGTCGGAGTGCATCTTCTTGGTGATGTCGCGGAAGTCTATCTCTGCGTCAATGTTGAGCATGGCCTCTGTCTGTTCCGGCTGTATGTGCTCGTCAACGTATTTCTGGAATCTCTTGCGGAACTTCTGTATGTCATCCCATCTAAGAGTCAGTCCTGCTGCGTAGGTATGCCCTCCGAAGTTTACGAGCATGTCACGGCAACTCTTGATGGCTGAATAGACGTCAAATCCTGTTACGCTTCGTGCCGAACCCGTGGCGAAGTCGCCGTCACGTGTCAGCACCACTGTCGGCCTGAAATAAATCTCCGTCAGTCTTGATGCCACGATGCCAATGACGCCCTTCTTCCAGTTCTCGTCGTACAGTACGATGGACGACTGGTGGCGCTGGCTTTCCAGTCTTGACACGATGTTGTTGGCCTCTTCGGTCATCTGCTTGTCGATGTCCTTGCGCTGTTCGTTGTAGCAGTCGATGTGCTTTGCCTTGCTCAGAGCATGCGAGAAGTCGCGCTCCACGAGCAGGTCCACGCTTTCCCTTCCGCTCTCCATGCGTCCTGAAGCATTGATGCGCGGTCCGATCTTGAAGACGATGTCGCTCATGGTGATGTCACGTCCGCCAAGTCCGCAGATGTCAATGATGGCTTTCAGTCCGATGCTCGGATTCTGGTTCAGAGCCTTCAGTCCGTGGAAGGCAAGGATGCGGTTTTCGTCCACGACGGGGACGATGTCGGCAGCGATGCTCACGGCGCAGAGGTCGAGTAGGGGAATGAGTCGTGCAAACGGTATGCCGTTGTTCTTTGCGAAAGCCTGCATAAACTTAAATCCCACTCCGCATCCGCAGAGATGCTTGAAGGGGTACGAGTCGTCGGCACGCTTAGGGTTGAGGACAGCCACGGCTGGCGGCATTTCCTCGTCCGGCATGTGATGGTCGCAGATGATGAAGTCGATGCCCAATGACTTAGCGTAAGCCACCTCTTCCACAGCCTTTATGCCGCAGTCGAGGATGATAATGAGCTTCACGCCGGCTTCCTTGGCATAGTCGATGCCTTTCTTGCTGACGCCATATCCCTCGTCGTAACGGTCGGGTATGTAATATTCGATGTTCGAGTAGAACTGTTGTATGAACTTATACACCAGCGCCACTGCTGTGCAGCCGTCCACATCATAGTCGCCATAGACGAGGATTCGCTCCTTTCGTCCCATAGCGTCGTTAAGGCGGTCCACTGCCAGGTCCATATCCTTCATGAGGAACGGATTGATGAGGTCTGCCAACTGCGGATGGAAGAATCGCTTGGCCGCTGACTCTGTTGTTATGCCTCTCCTCATGAGAAGCCAGGCGAGTATCGGGCTGATGTTCAGCTTCGCCCCCAGTTCGTCAGCCGCCTGTTTCTCCTCTTTCGTAGGTGGCTTGTAATTCCATTTGAATAACATTATATATTGTATTATTTGTTTTTCAGCTTTTTGTGCGGGGTGTGTATGCGATTAGGGGTAAAACGCTTTCAAAGTTACTAAATAAAAACGTAATACTCTCCTATAGTTTCGTTTTTATTTTCCTGTTCCGATTAGTTTTTGTGTGTCTTTTTCCTTGTCTTGGTGGTTGTTTCTGACATGAAAAGGTCCTGATGTGTTCATTTGTGCTGCATTATTGTTCAATTAGTATTTAAAAACGATACTGTAAAGGTGTGTTTATGTGTTTTTTGTTACCTTTACGCATCATTAATTATCAATCTGAAATGAATAAGCTAACAATTTTCCGACGCCTGTTATGCTGTGGCATGGCGTGTTGCGCTCTTGCATTGGCTGGATGCGACACGGTGTTTGATGTTCATCCTTACGATGTTCATATACGTGGCGAGAAAGGTATCAACGCCAAGAACATTGCGCTTATAGAGAAGTCTACGTTGGATAAGGACACCATCCGCCTCGCTTTCATCAGCGACTCGCATAAATACTACAATGGTCTGCAGGATATTATAAAGGACATAAACCGCCGCGACTCTATCGACTTTGTGGTTCATTGCGGCGACATAACTGACTGTGGCTCCACTCGTGAGTATGAGTGGGCGCGTGACAACATCGCCCGACTAAACAAGCCTTACGTCGTGCTGCTTGGCAATCATGACTGCCTTGGAACCGGCAATGAGGTGTATGAGCGTATGTTCGGCGACCCCGACTTCAGTTTCATCGCCGGACGGGTGAAGTTTGTGTGTCTGAATACCAATGCCATTGAGTACGACTATTCGCGTCCTGTGCCCAACTTCGACTTCATGGAACAGGAGATGACGTCGCGTGCCGACGAATTCAGCCGTACCGTGATGTGCATGCATGCCGCTCCTTATTCCGAACAGTTCAACAACAATGTGGCTAAGGTGTTTAATTATTACGTCATGCGCTTCCCCGAACCCATCTTCTGTCTCTATGGACACGGTCATCACACGGAACAGCACGACATTTATGGCAACGGTCTGATGTATTATCAGGTAGGAAGTGCGCAGAAGCATAAGTATTACATATTCACCATCACTCCTAAAGGATACAGCTATGAAATCATTGAGGTATAATGTTTTGGCGGCATTTGCCGTCGCTCAGTTGACTTTCGTCCCAGCGTCTGCACAGTATGCCTGGCATCGTGGTGGCGACTCGTTGGTGTATGTTGATCGCGATACGACGAAGTATGTACGAGATGGCAACAATCAGAACTTTTCGCGTTATGACAAGCGCATACATTATTATCGTAAGGGTTGGGCGAGCCTGATTCCTACGCAGCACGTCTTGCAGTTCTGTGGCAATATGGGTCTTGTCTCCGTAGGTATTGGTTGGGATTACGGCAAGCGCAGACAATGGGAAACCCACTTGCTTGTGGGATTCGTGCCCAAGTATGAGTCTGACTATGCCAAGATGACGTTCACATTGAAGCAGAACTTCATCCCGTGGTCGAGGTATATGGATCATGGCTGGACGTTCGAACCCTTGCAATGTGGCGTGTATTTCAATACCATATTCGGTCACGACTTCTGGGTGAAGCAGCCGGTACGCTATGCTGGTGGCTATTATCCTTTCTCCACGCGCATACGTCCAAACATCTTTGTGGGACAACGTATTACGAAGATGGTGCCGCATAGCCGACGCAAGTATGTCAAGTCGGTGAGCTTCTTCTACGAACTGAGCGCCAACGACATCGGCATAATGAAGTTCGGCTATAACTGGAAGGCTGGATTCTGGGATGTCTTCGGACTGTCGTTAGGCTTCAAGACGCAACTGCTGTAGTTGCAAAGATATAAGGCTATATAAAAAGAGGGTGGGTCAGAAAAACTTCTTTCGAGTTTTTCTGACCCACCCTTATTGTTTAATGTGGCATTAAGATGCCGTGACTATGGCAATTAATCGCCGATGCCCTGGTTCTTCTTAGCCTCCTCCATCTTCTTGAGGATGTCAGCAGGGATGGCGTTCTTGTTAACCATGTAGTCCATGGTGTTAGCCACGATGTAGTTCTTGGTCATATACCAGATGCCCTTGTAAGCACCTGTCTCGCCCCAAGAGTTCTTCACCATGTAGTACTCCTTGCCGTGCTGGTCCTTAGCGATACCGTAGATCAGCATGCCGTGGTCGTCAGTAAGCTCCCAGTTGTCGAAGCGCTGCTGGCGCTGCTCAGGAGTAGGAACGAGCTCAGGAACCTTGCATCCGAGAGAGTCGATGATGCTTGTGCGCTTTGTCGGAGACAGCTTCAACCAGCGAGCCATGTCGCTACCTGAAAGGCTCTCAGCCTTCTTTGTGTCAACGAAGTAAGCGAGACCGTTACGTGTGAAGCCCGGCTCGCTAACGTCACCGCCCCATGCTACTGTGTAACCGTTCATTACGGCGTTCTCGATAACGCGTGCCATATCCTCCATCGGAAGGTTCCAAGACAGCGGGTTGCGCCAGTTGTCCTGCACTTCAACAGCGTACTGTGAGTAGTAAGGCTTGTGTGAGTAGCTTGTGATTGACACGTAGTCGTTCATGTCGAGGCCGAGGCTTGCTGCGAAAGTCTTCGGAGTATACTCCTTACCCTCGTATGTGAACTTCTCAGGGCACTTGCCGAGGTAAGCGTCGAGGATGCCCTGGAGTCCTACCTTCCACTGGCCAGATATCTTGTTCTCCTTGCTTCTTGCGATACCGTTTACGTACGGCTCGAGCTGTCCGAAGAACTCGTTGAAGTTGTTGAGTGAGTCACCGTAGAGCGATCCGGGGAAAGGCATCTGATCCTCAGGGCAGATACCGTAGTTCTTCAGAACGTAGAACACGTCGTAAGCAGAACCACCCTGTGCGAACTGGCAGTCGCCATGCAGACGAACCACCTGAACGGCACGATCCATGTAGTCCTTGTTAGCAACGAAAGACTCGCAGAGATCGTAGGTCTTGCCGGTCTTCTTCAGAATCTCAGCCTCGAAGTAAGACAATGTTGAGTATGCCCAACATGTGCCGCTACGGTTCTGGTCCTTGATGCTTGTGATGGGGTTCTCCTTCACTACTGTGAAGACGGGCTTGTTGCTTGCTGCCTTCTTTGGCTTAGCGTTTGCGCCAGTCGCGAGAAGTGCGAGGAGCGCGAGTGTCAGTACTTTCTTCATTTTGTTTTGTTGGTATTGGTTTTGTTGTTGTGTAAATAAATTCTTAATCTCTATTTGCTTTTATGCAGACATCCTTCGGCTTAGTTCTCCGCCATGAATGCCTCCACGTCCTTCGGGTGGTAGGGAATGCGCTTTTCGCCAATGAATCGGCAACCGTCCTTCGTGATGAGCACGTCGTCCTCTATACGTATTCCGCCGAAGTCCTTGTATGTCTCCAGCTTGTCGAAGTTGAGGAATTCAGCACAATGACCAGACTTCTTCCAGTCGTCGATGAGAGCGGGGATGAAGTAGATGCCCGGCTCGTCTGTCACCACGAAGCCTTCCTCAAGACGGCGTCCCATGCGCAGGCAGTTTGTGCCGAACTGGTCAAGGCGTGGACGTGTCTCCTCGTCGAAGCCTACGTTTATCTGGTCGAACGACTCCATGTCGTGTACGTCCATACCCATCATGTGTCCGAGTCCGTGAGGCAAGAACATGGCGTGTGCGCCAGCTGCCACAGCCTCATCCACGTCGCCCTTCATCAGTCCGAGTTCCTTCAGGCGCTCCGTCATAAGGCGGCATACTGCGAAGTGAACGTCCATGTATTTCACGCCGGGACGAGCTACGTCCAGTACGTAGTCGTGACATTCCTCCACGATAGAGTAAATCTCGAGCTGACGCTGTGTGAACTTTCCGTTAACCGGGAACGTACGTGTGTTGTCCGAGCAATAGTTGTTTATGGTCTCGCCACCGCAGTCGCAGAGCACCAGTCGTCCGCTTTCCAGTTCTGCCATTGAGGGATTGCCGTGCATAATCTCGCCGTGCTGGCTGAAGATGGTCGGGAAGCTTGGCATTGCTCCGTATGAATAGGCAATGCCGTCCACCTGACCTGCTACGTATTTCTCCGTGAGGCCTGGTTTTACGAGGCGCATTGCTGTTGTGTGCATCATATAGCCTATCTCGGCTGCACGCTCCAGTTCCTCGATTTCCTGCTGCTCTTTGGTGGAGCGCATCTTCACCACAGCCTTAATAAGGTCGATGCTTGCCGACTCTTTCTGCTGTACGGGGTGGATGCCGAGCAGATTGAATATCTGCAGTTTTATGTCAAAGCGGTAAGGAGGCAGGAAGTGAATGCGGCGCTTCAGTTTGATGGCTTCGTTGCATATCGTCTTCAGCGCCTTCATCGGAGCAGAATTGCTCACGCCCACGCTTTCTGCCATGTCATGCACGCTGTCTACGCTGCCGAACCATACGATATCTTCGATGTCGATGTCGTTGCCGATAAGGGTTTCCGTGTCGTTGTCGACGTCAATCACGCCGACCAGTCCGTCACGGTTAAGTCCGAAATAATAAAGGAATGACGAATCCTGGCGGAACGGGGAATATCCGTTTGCAGGGCAATTGCATGGCGACTCATTGTTGCCGAACAATATGATGATACCACTCTTTACGAGCTCCTTGAGCTTGGCGCGGCGGCATACGTAGGTTGCTTTGTCAAACATGATTAGATTGATATTATTGTTAATATTCGTTTTAATGCGCTCAATATTGCAAAGTTAATGAAATTAAAAGACAAAGCAAAGACAAAGCCTCGGCAATGCCTTATTTTATATTTTATTATGAAATGTGTGCGCTATTAATATATGTATTCAATGGTTTTTCGCCCGAAAATCATTATTTTTGCATGCGGATAATACAATTATACATCATGATGACTATAGATAACAACACAGGACTGGTGCTTGAAGGCGGAGGAATGCGAGGAGTTTTCACGAGCGGTGTGCTCGATGGTTTTATGAAGCACGGTCTCTATTTTAATTATGTGGTGGCTGTGTCGGCAGGTGCATGCAATGGCATGTCGTATATGAGTCGTCAGCCACGCCGTGCACGTGTCTCGAACATAGATTATATGGCACGTTACGATTACATCGGTTTCCGTCATTTCCTTACGCAGGGTAGCATTCTCGACACTAAGCTTCTTTACGATAAGTTTCCGAACGAGTTTATTCCCTTCGACTACGACACTTACTTCCAGAATCCTGCCACCTTCGAGATTGTCACCACCAACTGTCTCACCGGTCATGCCATGTATCTGCAGGAACGGTCAGACCGTCAGCGTGCCATTGATGCGGTGCGTGCATCCAGTTCTCTGCCATTTGTCAGCAAGATAGTCACGGTGGACGGCATTCCCATGCTCGATGGCGGCATAGCCGACAGCATACCCGTTCTGCGAGCCATGGAGCTTGGTCATGAACGTAACGTCCTTGTGCTTACGCGCAATCGTGGTTATCGCGATACGGGACGCGACCATAAGATTCCGCATTTCGTCTATAAGAACTATCCGCGCCTACGTGTCCTGCTCAGCCATCGCCTTGAGGCTTACAACCGTCAGCTTGAGATGGTGGAGCGTCTTGAGGATGAAGGCAAGGTGGTGTGCATCCGCCCTGAGCGTCCTATGGAGGTGACGCGCATGGCGAAGGACATCGACAAGCTGGAGCGCCTTTATGAAGAAGGCTTCCGCTTGGGCGAGCAGTTTGCGCTTACCCATCCTTGGGTAAGCAGAACCTGACACCTACAGCAGCCGTCCCTGCCATGTCCTCCGACGCTTCAGCTCGTTGACCAGACGGTCCGTAAACTCATGGTTCTTTATTCCCCATTTCGGGGCAATGAGCATGTCGGCAGGCGACTGGCTGACGAATCTCTCCAGCACGAGGTCTTTTCGCAGTCGTTCTATGTAACGTATGCAGACGTCTATGTATTCGTCGGCTGTGTAAAGTTTGAACGGCTTGCTAAGATAGTCCTCTGCAAGCTGCGTGCCTCGGATTATCTGCAACTGGTGCAATTTCAGAATGTCGAGGGGCAGGGCTGATATCTCCGCTGCCTGCCTGATGTTGTCCTCCGCTGTCTCGCCTGGCAGTCCGAGGATGATGTGTCCGCCGGTAAGGATGCCGCGTTCGTGGGTGGCGATGATGGCGTTCCTTGAGCATTCGAAGGTGTGACCGCGGTTGATGCGTTTCAGCGTGGCGTTGTCCACCGACTCGATGCCGTATTCCACAATGACGAAAGTCCTTCGGCTCAGCTCCTCCAGATAGTCGAGCGTCTCCTCCGTCACGCAGTCTGGGCGTGTGCCGATGACGATGCCCACCACGCCGTCCTGCGACAGCGCCTCCTCATAGCGGCGGCGCAACGTGTCGAGTGGGGCATAGGTGTTGCTGTATGCCTGGAAGTAGGCGAGGTAACGCATGGTCGGATATTTCCGTGCGAAGAAGTCCTTGCCCGTCTGTATCTGCTCCCGGATGCTCTTCGCCGGATTGCAGTAAGAGGGATTAAACGTACGGTTGTCGCAGAACGTGCATCCTCCTGCCGACACCGTTCCGTCACGGTTGGGGCATGAGAAACCGCCGTCTATGCTGATTTTCTGTATGCGGAAACTGAACTGGCTGCGTATCCAGCTGCCGTAGTCATTATATAATTGTGGGTTCATTCTGAATCTTTGGATGGTTTTATTGTGCAAAAGTACGTTTTTTTCTATACCTTTGCAAACGACTCAACATACAAAACCGAAAATCAAGAACTAATAATAAATTCATTAAGATGAAACGTCTTTTCTTAACCATTACCGCACTACTTATGTTTGTAGCAACAATGTCGGCTGGTGGCAAGCTTACGCTTCCCGACATCACAAGCGGCAAGTTTGCCGCCAAGACAGTAAACGGCATCAATCCTATCGAAGGAACAGACACTTACGCACGTATCAGTCAGGACGGCGAGCGCGTGGTTTGCTGTTCGTTCAAGACGGGCAAGGAACTATCTGTCCTCTTCGACGTGAAGAACACCATGGGATGCAAGATTGATGGCTTTGACGATTATGTGCTTTCGCCCGACGGAAAGCGAATGCTCATCCAGACCAAGACGGAGCGCATCTATCGCCGCTCGTTCAAGGCCGACTTCTACATTTATAATATAGAGTCGCGCCGACTCGACCGTCTCTCTGACGGCGACAAGCAGCAGATTCCCACATGGTCGCCCGACGGACAGCAGGTGGCTTTCGTACGTGGAGGCAACATCTTCCTCGTGAAGCTGCTTTATGACAACGCCGAGATTCAGGTGACGAAGGACGGCAAGTTCAATGAGGTAATCAACGGTTTACCCGACTGGGTGAATGAGGAGGAGTTCGGCTTCAACAGCGCTCTTACCTTCAATGCTGACGGCACGATGATCTGCTGGATTCGTTACGATGAGTCGAAGGTCAAGACTTACTCGCTCGAGATGTATAAGGGCATGAAGCCCGCGAAGGAAGAGTACGACACCTATCCCGGATTATATTCGTACAAGTATCCGAAGGCTGGTGAGGACAACAGCACCGTAAGCGCTTGGAGCTACGACATCAAGAGCCATAAGATCAATCGCTTGCAGGTGCCCCTTGATGCTGACGGCTACATGCCTCGCATCAAGCCCACCAACGACCCGATGCGCATCGTTGTCTACACAATGAACCGTCATCAGGACGACCTCTGCCTCTATGCTGTCAATCCGCGCAGCACCGTGGCACAGCTCATCATCAAGGAGCATGTAGACAAGTATGTACGTGAGGAAGCCATGGAAGGCGTAAAGTTCGTCGGCGACAAGATTCTGCTCCCCAGCGACCGCTCCGGTTACACCAAGCTCTACATCTATAATATGAACGGACAGCTGCAGCGCACCATCGGTGACGGCAACTACGACATCACTTCCGTATATGGCTACGACCCCAAGACTGGCGACGTATATTATCAGGCTGCTGCCCTTGGAGCCACAGATCGTCAGGTCTACGTCACACACAAGAACGGCAAGACAGTACGCCTTACAGACCGTGAGGGATGGAACATGGCGTTCTTCTCAGGCGACTTCCAGTACTTCGTCAATACATGGAGCGACTATAACACTCCCTATGTATTCACCACACGCACACGTGAGGGCAAGGTAATTAACACCATCGAGGACAACAAGGCTGTCAAGCAGCTCGTTTCTGACTATGGCTTCTGCAAGCGCGAGCCGTTCTCATTCACCACTTCCGAGGGCGTGGTGCTCAACGGATGGATGGTAAAGCCAAAGGATTTCGACGCCAACAAGAAGTATCCTGTCATCATGCATCAGTATAGCGGCCCTGGCAGCCAGCAGGTCACCAATTCATGGAGCGCTGGATCGATGGGTCAGGGCGGTGCTTTCGACTCATATCTCGCTCAGGAGGGCTTCATCGTTGTAAGTGTTGACGGACGCGGAACAGGCGGTCGTGGCTCAGAGTTTGAGAAGTGCACATATCTTAACCTCGGCAATCTGGAGTCGAAGGATCAGGTGGAGACCGCTCTCTATGTTGGTTCGCTGCCTTACGTCGACAAGGACCGCATCGGCATCTGGGGATGGAGCTACGGTGGTTTCAACACTCTGATGAGTATGAGCGAGGGTCGTGGTGTCTTCCGTGCCGGCGTGGCAATAGCTCCTCCGACCAACTGGAAGTATTACGACTCTGTATATACAGAACGCTACATGCGTACACCGAAGGAGAATCCTGACGGTTACGCCACCAACCCCATTGAGCGTGCACCGAAGCTCCACGGCGCTCTCCTCATCTGCCACGGCACAGCCGACGACAATGTTCATCCGCAGAACACCTACGAATACTCTGAGGCGCTCGTTCAGGCAGACAAGGACTTCCGCGAACTCTTCTATACCAACCGCAATCACAGCATCTTCGGAGGCAACACCCGCAACCACCTCCTCCGTCAGGTTGCACAGTTCTTCAAGACAGAGCTGAAGTAATGTCTTTTTGATAACGCTAACATAAATAATATCCGCAAAGCCTCATCGTAGGGCCTTGCGGATATTATTTTTCTATAGTATTGCTGTTAAACCCAAATCAGTCATTAGAAAAATAACTTTGTATATGCTTGATTCATAGATACTTACTAACTTTACCGCAAAAAAATATACTCCGATGCGAAACTGTGACATAAAGTTCGTAAATAAGAAATAACACCTTTTGGTGGTCTTTCCCTGTTCTTCAAAATGCTTGAGAAATGCCATTTTGAAGAGCATGTTATGCAAAGTGGTGTACCTCTTCAAGGTTCCAACCGTGGTTACAAACCGATCCCGCTGATATTGGGATTGTTTGCAGGTGTGTGGTGTGGCGCAAGTTGCTTTGGCCATCTTGACGTGGTTCGTTATGACGCTGCACTATGTGACCTATTAGGATGGGAACTTGGAGCAGACCATCGTGCATACCAGCGCTATCAACAATCGTATAAAGTACAGTCTTACCCATGAACGCAAATGGATAGAGCTAACAGACGGATTGGAAATATCCGAAACCATCTATCAGGCAAACGGTTGGGAGAAGCCTAAACGCATTGTGATGGTCGTCAGGCAAGAACTATCCGATACGAGTTGATATCGACGCCAGCCTATCTGGGAAGAACAAAAGACAAGCACATCCTATATTTGGCCAGATCACTAAAAACACGACAATCATTCTTATCTATATGGGAAAAATTAAAGGATTTCTCTTTGCCGTACGACACAGAGAAATCCTAATGATTTGGGTTTAACCTATGTGTCACTATTAGTAAAACATGGTACGAATGCGGGTTTCGGTTATGCGAATACGTTTCAATCCACACCATTATGTAGGGTGCGACTTAACGCCAATTTTTTGTAGCTTTGCCCCGATGGTGTTTCAATCTACGCACCCACGTAGGGTGCGACTATGGCAGAGCAGGGAGCCGCTAACTTCTATAAGTTTCAATCCACGCACCCATGTAGGGTGCGACCAAGGGCGTAGCGTGCGGCCTCAACAACATTATGTTTCAATCCACGCACCCACGTAGGATGCGACTCCCTCAAGCGAAGAAGAGAACGACCCATATAGTTTCAATCCACGCACCCACGTAGGGTGCGACCGGAGTTCTGCGGTCCGAAGACTGCCTTCATTGAGTTTTAATCCACGCACCCACGTAGGGTGCGACTCAAGCGCCTAACCTTTTGTTTGCTGCTCAACTTGTTTCAATCCACGCACCCACGTAGGGTGCGACTTTTGTGAGACTTGTCGTAAAATTTGGACAGGTCAGTTTCAATCCACGCACCCACGTAGGGTGCGACATGTTGGTGTACCGTCAATATCTGAGAGCAAAGAGTTTCAATCCACGCACCCACGTAGGGTGCGACACCTCGTCGGAGCCACGCCGGGCAAGAGTCAGATGTTTCAATCCACGCACCCACGTAGGGTGCGACTCAGATTATGGGTCTTGCGTCTGCCCTCGACCAGTTTCAATCCACGCACCCACGTAGGGTGCGACGTTGATCACGAGTCGTACGTGTATTCAAGCGCTTGTTTCAATCCACGCACCCACGTAGGGTGCGACATTCTGAGTTTGCAGCAACAAAGCCTGTTGTTTGGTTTCAATCCACGCACCCACGTAGGGTGCGACGAAACAACGTTACCAATATTAGACATTGTATTAAGTTTCAATCCACGCACCCACGTAGGGTGCGACTAAGAGTTCTTAAAAACACTATTAGCAACATCAGTTTCAATCCACGCACCCACGTAGGGTGCGACTTGAAACCATCATCACAATAATCTTTAACATAGTTTCAATCCACGCACCCACGTAGGGTGCGACTTTGCAGGATTTGGCCGACGCTTACGCCGTGCTGGTTTCAATCCACGCACCCACGTAGGGTGCGACAACGGTGCTTACTACCTCTATGGGTGTACGTGAGTTTCAATCCACGCACCCACGTAGGGTGCGACTACGTACAGAGAGGACGAGATTATACATATTAAGTTTCAATCCACGCACCCACGTAGGGTGCGACCTAATGTGCAGGATTGGCAAACACGCATCATTTATGTTTCAATCCACGCACCCACGTAGGGTGCGACCTTATAGTGTAGGTTCTACTAATTATCTACCTTTAGTTTCAATCCACGCACCCACGTAGGGTGCGACGTCATTAACTACTTTAGGGTCTATCATAATTGTATGTTTCAATCCACGCACCCACGTAGGGTGCGACAAGGTGCTGCCCTTATCCTCCACGTCTTTTTCCAGTTTCAATCCACGCACCCACGTAGGGTGCGACTGGCGCAGCTATGAGAGTTGCAAATACAATGGCAGGTTTCAATCCACGCACCCACGTAGGGTGCGACTCGCAGAATCCCAAAATTTGAGTACGACATCGATGTTTCAATCCACGCACCCACGTAGGGTGCGACTTAAGCGTAACGAGATTCAACTACGTGCTATGTATGTTTCAATCCACGCACCCACGTAGGGTGCGACTGACGTTCTCGAATCTGAATGTCGTAAGGTATACGTTTCAATCCACGCACCCACGTAGGGTGCGACATGTGTTTTCTGACCCTGCTTCAAAGCCTATCTTTGTTTCAATCCACGCACCCACGTAGGGTGCGACATTTCCCATGGGAGATAATACAAATATTTTTATGTTTCAATCCACGCACCCACGTAGGGTGCGACCGCATATTCAGCAAATGTCTGAATATCATGTTACAAAAGTATAATATTTGCGAATAATATGCAAATTTTTGAATACTTATGTGAGTCTTATGGGTATATAAATCTATCTATTTGATTTTCAAAGAGTGCGAAAGTCGCTGTATATTATGCAATACTATACGTTCGCACCCTTTATATCAGATTATCAGTTCTCCAGTGACGTCTATCCCCATATTCTTGCCGATAGTCTCCACTTTACGTTTCCAGTTTGAGCCTAATAGATAGAATCTGATGCTGTCTTGCGATGAGTCAATAATGTTCTCTAATTGACTTTTAAGCATAATATATTGCGATTCGGTCAAGACGCATTCAAATACTGAGTTTTGAACTCTCTTCCCATGGTTTAGGCAGGCTTTTGCAACATTGCGCAAACGCTTGGCTCCGTTCAGGGATGTGATATTCACGTCATAGGTAATCAGTACGAACATAAGCTATTTGATTAAAAATACGGGATAATCGTCCATGTCCTTTCTTATAAACCTTGCCAATAACATAGACTGAATGTATGGAAGAAGACCAATGCTGACCTTCTCGTTTAAATATGGGTGTGTGATTTGTTCCTTTTTTCTGTTTTGCCAAGCAGACAGAATGGTTTTTCTTGCAGAGTCCGTCATGACTATACCATCATCTCCTTGCTTGACAAAGTCTTTTATGGATATCTGTTTTCTGTTTATTAATGACAATACCAACCTGTCACCCAGGTAGGCTCTAAGCTCTTCCATCATATCCAAAGCAAGAGACGGTCTGCCAGGTCTTAGAGTGTGCATAAATCCCACGTAAGGATCAAGCCCGACTGTTTCAAGGGCTGCTGTTATGTCGTTGCATATTAACGTATAAACAAAAGAGAGCATAGCGTTGACCGCGTCTTTGGGAGGTCTGCGATTTCGTCCTTCAAACTTGAAGTCTTCCTTTTGGTTCAGCAACAGGTGTGAGAACACTCCGAAATACTTTGTTGCCGCTTCTCCTTCAATGCCTCTTACTGTTTCTATATTGTCCGCATTAAAGACACGGTGTTTGCATTTATGCAAGTATTCAGCTACGCTTTCTACGTCATGGTTTTCACCATTGTCACGGATGAAACGTCGTAGGATGTTATGATAGTTTTGTATTTTTCCTCCAATGAACAGTTTGCTGATATGCAAAGCATAGTTTGGTTCATCCGAATTCTTGTATTGGGCTTTTCTTAGCAATACATTACCTTTAGTCGGACCTTGCGAACGGCTTATGTATCTTCCTTGCGGTGAAAGGAAGGTTAGGGCGACATTGTTGTCAGCGCATAATTTCATAAGACCAGGACTTGCACCCATATATCCAAAGGTGACAATTTGTTCAATGTTGTGGATGGGTATACGGAATATCTCGTTTTGTTTAACGGATACTACTACATTAAGCCCGTCTTTGCTGAGATAGGCTTCAGGTGTGGTTATGTATAATGTGTTAAGTAATATCCTCATATAGGTTATTGTTTAAATAGGTTGACACTTTTATGCAATCATTCATCTCCGGCATACATATATTTATTAACGAACAGTTCTTGCAATGACGCTGCTTGTTGGCTTTTGGCAATTCACCGGATTTGAAGACCTCGTGCATTTGCTGGGCACAATGAATGGTGGTATTTCTCAACGATTCAGAAATGGATATAATCTCTCTACGTTTCACCTCATCGTAATATAGTGCTCCGTACGGGATGTTGATGCCATACATCTCTTCCATGCACATTGCCTGTGCAGCCAATTGCACCTCGTCCCTTTCATCTGGCTTATGATGTCCTCTTTTATATTCTACAGGGTATGGTTTCCAGTAACCTTCGTATCGGTTATGAGTAATGGCATCTTCTGCTGAATCAGTAGGAACAAGTTCTACGGCATCCGTTATGCCATATAGTCCCAATTCTTTTGAGGCAATATGAAGAGAGCGAAGCGTGATGACATCACCATTTTTCTGACGATAGAAGGGATTGTCTACGTTCTTGTGCAGAATCTGACCTTCAGTCGTCAGCTTGTTTTCAGCCCATTGCTGTTCGATATGTATCAAAGCCCATTGTCGGGGGCAGAACATAAAGTGCTGTATTCCCGACAACATGAGCATTTCATCTTCAGTATACATGATGTTACTAAATCAATTTTTCAATTGATACACCAGGATATTTCTCACCCAACTCTTCTTGGGTAGGAACAGTAACGTCATAATCGCCAAATGAACGCGGGAACTCTACTCCCTCTTTTAGTTTCACTTGAATAAGGTCAAATAATTGACCAGCTCTAGCATTACCTAAAGGTGAATTATGCTTGAAGACAATCAAAGCTCTTGGATTCATCTCTCCTCTTGCTGCAGAATGATCATTCTCAAATGCATTAATCAGTGCCTGGAATAAGAGCTCTTTGTCTTCTTCAGAAAATCCAGTTTTAGCTGCATCAGAAGCAGAGATAAAACCATGCATACGATACAGTCCATAACTTACTGTATACTTATTACCAATTGTATTATTCTTGCCCTCATCACTCTCTTTGGTTACACAACAACGAGTTATGGAATTCGATTTTGAGAAGATAGGATCAATCGAGCGAGCAAACATAAATTGTACTGGACCTCTTACAACACCCAGTCCTTTTATCTTCTTTTTACTGTTTGCTTTTTTCTTCTTTCCTTTCTCTTCAGAATCTTCCTCTTCTGCTTTCTCTTCACCAGTACTCATAACTGCGCCAAAAGTACGAATATCATAGTATTGAGCGCACATAGCCGATCTGCCTGATTTGACAGATATCTTTTCTTCATCATTAGTTTTGTCTGCATCGTCTCTTTTTTCTTGTATCAGAGTATTCAAGATGTTGCCCTCTCTAATGAAAATGTCAAACGGTGCCTCAAGTCCCTTGAGTAAGTGAATGTAGTTACGCACTTTGCGCTTGATGCATACATCTGATACTAAACCCTGGTTTGTCTCTTCGTCTGTACGAGGCATGTTGTCAAAGTCAGGGTCGCCATTTGGATTTCCATCTTTAACATCAAAGAGGAAAATGATGTCATAACGATTCTTTATTGCTTCCATATTAATTAATTGTTGAAATTATTATTATTTTCATCATTATTCTGTTTGTTTGAATTTGCGTTATATTGGTAATAATATCCCAATGCAAACTCTCCTCGTTCTGTTATTGAGAACTTAATGGGAAACTGTTGTCCTATTTGTGCTGCAATGTCGGTAATGGATTTACTATACGCTCCTTTAGTCTTCTTCTCATAAATAGGTACATATTTTGTTAAGAGAATGCCCATAATTCGCGCAGGTGTATTTGATGCTGATGCAAAAAATCTATCCTTAATAGAACTATTTACTTCACCTTGTGCCTTAAACTGTAATTTGCAGATTAAGGCGAACAAACGTCCACACAGATATGCCTTACTGGCATATTGTTCATCTAATTCATTCTTCATATTATATTTGTTTTTGTTGTGTCTATTTAAAACTAATCGAATAATTGTTGATTTTTCTTCATTAAAGCAACCATATTTAGTTTTGTCATGCTCTATTTGGCTTAATACACTTTGAAGTATTATCAACGGCAACGATGCTTTTGTTAAAGCAGCATGCCATAATATAGTTCCAATACGTGCTCTTGCCTTTAAATCGTCCTGTGAAGGTTTAGCTTTCTTCTTTATGCAATTATAGAGGATGGTGTTTATGCCAGGATAGTAAATCTCACCATCTTTTATAGTTGCAATATCTTCAAACCATTGTTTTAGGTTATTCTGATATTGGGAAATGCTAACTGTCAGCCAATCTCTTACTGCAATTCGGGCTGCAGCAGAGGACAGAGTGCAACAATAAAAATAGTTGTCGACTTCTGTTTCAGCGTGCAGAGAATCACCAGTAGATACAGTAGAAAACATTTTTTTTATTCTTTCAACTGTCGGTTGGCAAATGTCTGACCATGGATCAATGTTATTATCAGGTTTCTTTGTCCAAAACAAGGCAATAGTATTGTCGCTAATCTTTTGACGATTAGTATATTTGAACTCTTTCTCCCCTTTGGAATTGAGTATTTCTTGCCCATTGGTCGTAAGGAATTTAAGAGCTTCAATATAGTTTCTTGCACAGTTTGTACATATGCCTGAGTTGATATTACCTTTTAAATTATATGATTCAAAAGCATTGGTGTTATATGAAACCAACATGCTTCCTGAGATTTGTCCTTTAGGTAATTTTACTGAACCATGAGATTCATCTATTATTGGATATTTGTTAGAGCCACAAATTGCGCACAAACGATTGTTATCGTTTCTTTCATTCAATCCCTTCTCATATTTCTTTTTTATAGCATCATATACACATTGCAAGGTAACAAAGCGATTATGCGTATTCTCAAGCATAAAGGTCATATTTCCGCTTTTTTTATCTTTGAATGCATCAATAGCTTTCCTTACCTCTTGTGGTTTACTATAAAATGAAAAGACTGGAGCTAACTCGGGAATAAATTTATATTCCTCAAGTTTATTGAAATATCTCTCATATTTCTTCTCTGTTTCAGTTAAAGTTGTAGAACAACCTATAGTTGTATGATATCCCAACAATGTCTCTTCAGGCTTATCAAGTAACAACCTAGCTTTACCCTTTTTTGCAGATAATTTTTCAGCCTCAATCGTTATATCACAGGGAATCAACTGTTTGAAATTACCCTCACTATCAATGATAATATCCCAACTGCATTTTTCTTTTCCTAAAGCATCGTGACCATTGTATATTCTTCTTCCCAATTCTACTAATTCTGCGAACATAATTCCTCCTTTCTGTTAAATTCAAACAATATGCGATTAACTGAGTCTTCTTGTTTTGCACGTATATGAGATGTCGAAAGCATCTTTTCATTCAGTTCATCAGGACACATAAGCGTACTATTCATCACAACTGCATTTGTCATATAGATTGGAGTCGCATTATGATCCTTATCGTACCAAACATCAAACAAAAGACTGCCTATAGGATAAGTTAGATTAAGCTCTGTCGCCTTATCCTCATCTTTTTGCGTTACGGGGAAGAAATCGCATGAAAATTCGCGGGTTCCCAAGTAAGGCTGATGCCAACATTGGCCTTTTTTCAAACGTCTGTTAAACATCTCACGATATTTAACTATAGGTTCACAAGCTTTTCTTCCTTCTTTCTTGTCCCTGTTTTTCACTTTTTGTATATTATCTTCTGACATGTATATTACGGCCTCTATAATATACTCCACATCTCGTAAAACGATACTGTTTCTTTGGCATCGTTTGTTCATGTCAAGAATATCTATAGGGGCACCACTTTGTATGGAGCTAATTTCATTTCTCTTAAAAGAAGAGAATGATATTGGCTTCAATATCTTTATACTTTTAACTACCCATTGAAACTCTGGCTTCCAAAGAATGCATTCTAGTATGCCTCTTGCTGCAGACGGAGTCATGCATGGATATGTCATGCGCTCAACTTTTAGCGCAGGTTGGGTGAAACAGGCATAATCGCCTTTTACCCTTACTCTTACAACATTACTATCTATCATATACAAAAAAAATCTTCTTCGTTACTTAATCCAAATTCTTTCGAATAAGCACCACTCCAAATTTTTATTCCATTTGAGGCTTTTGCTATTTTGTCAGAATTGTCATGTTCAAACTTCTTATAAACTTGTACGCTGTATTTCGCTATTTCCTGATAATCTTTTCGAGAAAGATATTCTTTGTCAGTGATTTCTTTATACAGCTGTAAGCTCTCCTCGTTATATCTATAAACGAACAATGAAGTCGCACTACTATCGATAATGTGATATTTGTCAGCTACATTCTGAAACATCAATTTTTCTCGTTCAGGGGTTATTGTATCATCTGGTGCATATAGCTTAATTATATCAGTATAGTATTCTGCATAGAAGTCGGCGTCTGTTAGCCGACTTTCATTATTGCGATAACATAGCTGAGCAAATTGAGCAAAAGTTTCATATTTAGCAGAAGGTTGTCCTTTTTCCTCTAGCTGAAACAAAAACACTTTACCTTTTTCTAACTTTCCCTCTCTGTTGCACCTCCCTGCCGATTGAATAATCGACTCCAATGGCGCAAGTTCACGAAAAACAACAGGGAAGTCCATATCTACACCTGCTTCTATTAGCTGAGTGGAACATAGGATCAGTTTTTCCCCTTTTTTAAGTTTACTTCTAACCTTATCTATAATCGCCATTCTATGTACTTGACACATGTTGGTTGACAGGTGAAGGACAGGTATATTACTTCTCTCTCGTATGCCATCGAACAGAGCCCTGGCTTTCTTCTTTGTATTGCATACAATTAGTACAGATTCATTTTCTTCACAAACCTTTTTTACTATATTGTCTATTGATTGGACTTCGTAATCTGCAATCGGGTAGTATTCAACTCTTTTTGTAGCAGCAAATATGGCTGTAGGATTCTCTACCAATGGCAATATACGATCAATACCCTTAAAGTCACTACGGGTCTGAAAGTTCGGTTGCGTAGCAGTGCAAAACAATATACTACAATGGCATAAATGCAACATATCGTTCAACATTTTCATTGTACATTCTGCGAGATGAACTGGTAAAGTTTGTATCTCATCAAAAATGACAATTGAATCTTGCAGATTATGCAATTTTCTACATTTCGAGCGTTGATTCGAAAAGAGAGACTCAAAAAACTGTACAGTAGTCGTAATGACAATAGGATAATCCCAGTTTTCCGTTGCTAATTGTTTTGGGTTTTTGCAATAGAACTCTTCTTCTTTACTATCTTTTCCTTCATATATAACATTTGAGTGATGCTCTAATATAACATCATTGTTCTTGAAAATTGATTTCAACTCTTTTGCAGTTTGGTCAATGATGCTAAGGAAAGGCAGAACTATGACAATACGTTTAATATTTGAATGATTTTTTGCATGATGAAGAGCCCAATTCAAGCTGCACAATGTCTTACCCATACCTGTAGGCAATGTCATGGAGAAGCATCCTTGAGGTTCTGCTGCAAGATTTTGGGCATACATCCTTACTTCTGTTCTTAGCCTATTTAGTGGAGAGTTAAGAGTGAATGAACTCAGCTTATGATTCAATGCATCTAAAAGAGCGTCCACGTCAAGGGCTAACTGTGGACGTGCATTATACTGCTCTTTTTCAAAATGTCGCTCTGTATCAAGGCTATCAGCATCAACGAGAGAACTATACAACAATCGTACAAACAGCTCTTTGGTTGTATTTTCCTTAATCCTATTAAAAGATGTATTATCACAATGGGGAATATGTATACCATCGTCTTTTATTGAGTGCAGTACATCATGCCATTTATTCTCTTCTTTTTCACATTGGTGAAGAGTTTCGAACATAGCATCTCTATTGGGCAATCCTGCATGATGTCCAAAAACAGGAAATGCAACATTGATTGACTTTTCCATTTTTGCCATGTAAGCTCCCCATTTTGCATGAGGTTCTTTTTCTCCTTTTGCTCTAATATATTTCTGAAACCCTTTACTATATTTCCCAACATCATGTAACAAACCACAATATGTATACACATCAACATATTCATAAGATAAAGCAAACGACTTCATTATTCTAGCAACTCCTTCGCTATGCTGTTTCATCGTTTGTTGTTCGCCATAACAGTTTTCGGAATGGGCGATGTATTTACCCCAATCCGTTTCTTGTATTAACGTATATTTATTGTCAATATTTTCCATATCACAATTTGTTTTCTTCATTCTTATAAATAATTGTATTAAATGTCAGCCAATAATAGTATTTAAAATAGCTTTTGTAGCATTGGCTGTCTCCTTTGACTATTCATTGCACTCATATATTTCTTCATAAGTGCATGCATTCCGAGCCCCGGTGATATTTTTTGTTACAAATTCTTCGAGCATATCGAAAACCGTTTTGTTCTTTATTGTTTTGTCTATTCATTTTTCAAACTTTCTTTGTCTTCAATCTTGCGTCCACTCTCCTCTCTCTGCCGACCGTTTCGGGGAAGGCGTATACTCCCCAACCTTTTTCCAGTCGGTTCTTATTTATGTTCTTGTCGTACCACCAGTCGTAGTGCTCGCGCGAAATCATGCGGAGATCCCAAGCTTCGTGCACTTGGGCTGCGATGGAGACGCCGTACAGTTCCTTTAGGTCTATCATCTCCTCAAGCGTCAGTTCGTCGCGATGCTCGCCGCCCATTTCTTCTATGAATGCGGACTTGGGGAAGAGGAAGAAGCTGGCGAACTTGTTGCAACGCTTTTCTTCTGACAGGTCTGAAGAGGGAGGGAAGGAGAGGAGAAGGTGGGCGAGTTCGTGAGCGGCTGTGAAACGCAGACGGTCGGCTGTGGTCTTTGAAAGGCGGGTGTCAACGACTATGAGCGGCAGACGATGGTCTGCCCATGTGCTGAGGCCGTAAACTTCGGCAGGTAGTTCATCCTCCATGATTCTGATGCCCTTGCGTTCCAACAGGCGAAGTACACTGGCGATGGGACCGTCGCCGCAATGCCAGAGCTGGCGGAGGAGGTTGGCTGCTTGGATGGCATCTTCAAGTGAGGATACCTGAACGTTTTCGATGGGATTCTTAAACTCTTCGGAGATGCCAGCCTCACGTTCTTTGGCGATAAGCCGTTCTGTCCAAAAGGACAGTCGCGCCTCTATAGCCGTGAGAACATCTTCCTGCAGCTTGCCTCCAGATGTGGTGCGTAGCATTGGTATGTTGATGTTTAGGTTGGTGCCGAGAAAATATTCTTCGCTGATATCAAGGGCCTTTGCCAGCGCCGAAAGGACGTTGGCATGAGGACGCATGACGCCTCGCTCATACCTTGAAAGACTTTGCTTTGTTACAACAAAGTCGGCAAGTTCGATGAGCTTATCCATGCTGAGTTTTCGCATGCGTCTTGCTTCTCGTAGTCTGATTGCAAATGAATCGTTAGGCATAGTATTTTGGTTTTGTTTACAAAGGTAATAAAAATCTCAGAATTGTAAACAAATTTCCTCAAACTTTTATTCTTCTTTCCCAAAACTTTTGTTCTTAAGATTGTCAATCAACTGATACACGCTCTCGTGTCATTAGGTACGAGCCTTCATTTCATTTGATTTCCTAAGTCTTAGCGTATCTTTCAGACACACCTACAATCTGTTCATCATTTCTTCTTTTCTAAAAACATGTTCTTCATGTCTTCATGTCAAAAGTCGTCTTTATGTCCACCATACAAATATCGTACAAAGAGTAAAAAGCTGTTACAAAATAAAAATCCATTATAGAGAATCAAAAAGCTGTTTCTATGTTTTTTTACAGCCTCAAAGCCACCTTCGATAACCATCAAAAGCCCCACAGTGCCCTCATAGCGCCGCTTTTACAGTCTCAAAGCGTTACTGTTGCAAGGCAATAGTTGAAGTATTGGATGGTAAAACAAGCACTATGGCACCCTAAAAGTGCCACTTTGACAACCCGTTCGTTCACGCACTTTTCCCATAAGTTGCATAACCGACTGTGTATTAGCGATATAGCCCCAAACGCTCAAAACTCAAGAATTTCGCACCAAAGATTTCTTCGTGCGCTCAACGAGGAGTATTGAGCATCAGAAATGCAAATATTGTGTCGAACGGCAAGGCGTCCGAATTTTGAATTATTAGTTTTTATTTTTGAATTGATAGGGTAAAATGCTGTATCACTTAATGTTATTCCACCAATTCAAAATTCCTAACTCCTAATTAGATTAGGCATGGTGTTTACAAGCAGATATATAATAAAAAAAAGGAAGCCGTTACTGTGTATAACGACTTCCCTTTTTTTATTGATTATAATATCTGCATGTCTTATTATCTCACCACTTTCGCTACGCCTTCCTTGGTTTTGAGTATGAAGACGCCGTGGTGGGCGGGGGTGTCAAGGAACTCTCCGTAGGTGGTGTGGCGTAGCCATGTGCCGTCGGCAGAGAAGAGGTCAACTGGTGTGGAGGGGGTGAGCGTGGCTGTGGCTACGGTGCCGGAGATGGAAGAGGCAGTGTTGAGGACCACTGTCTGCCACGGGCTCCACGGAGAGAGGACGGTGCCCTTTACTGCCTGTACGCGCCACTGGTAAGTGGAGGCGGCGTTAAGGTCCGAGAAGCTGTAGAGCGGTTCGCTGATGCCGTTTATCTTCTGTGTGGCTTTACGTGGTGCTGCGGCGGGAGAGACTGTGAAGTCGTCCTCGGTGAAGTCGCCGTCATAGACAGCCACCTTGCATACGTAGCCGCGCTTCTTGGGCTTGATGGTCAGACGACAGTCTGAGGCGTCCTTGTTGTCGAGGACAACGGTGGTGAGAGTGCCGTCGGGAGTGATGTCGCATGACGAGATGTCCGATCCGTCAGAGGCTGTAAGATAGAGCGTGAAGCGTGCCTCGTCAGCGCCGTAAGGCTTGGAGAGGATTCGCACGGTGACAGCGTCCGACTGGAGATTGGTGAGGAGGGGAGAGGTTAGCTCGCCCTGCACCTTTGCGCTGCCGAGCTTTGCGCAGCCGATGCCCTCGAACACCTTTATGCCGGTCCATCCCTCTGTGGACATCATGTCGTCCAGCTTGGAAGAGATGTCGGTGTTGCCGTCCGACTTGAGATTGGCTCCCCATCCGGAGAGGTCTTCGCTGACGAGCTGGCATGCCTCGGGAGAGGCGTCAGCCGAGCTTTCGCGCAGCTCCACATTGTAAGATTCGGCTTCTTCCACGGCGCTCCATGTGGCGCGGAAGGCGTCTGCCGTGATGTCCTGCGAGGAGAGGTCGGAGGGAGTGTTGACCGTCTCGCCACCCATGAAGGTGAACGAGACGAGGCCCTGGAGGCTCTCGCTTATCTCGGTAATGGGCTTGCCCATAAACTTGCGTCCGTCCTTGTTGGCGTTATAGAGCGCGGCAGCGGGCGTGGAGGTGTCGGTAAGCGAGGTGTTGCGCATGGTGCCGGGATATGTGTCGGCGAAGTTGGTGGCTGAGGTGCGCTGATTGTCGGCTGGGATGATGGTGAAGCGCTGATGGTAAGACCGGTTGTTGATGGTGTTGGTCTCCCAAGCGTTATAGTCATAGTCGACATGGATAACGAGCATTCCGCTTGACGGTATCTCCTCGTCGTTGCCTGTGCCCTGACGGTTCTCGAGCAGATAATATTCTGTGGGGTGGGCGTCGTTATAGACGATGTAAGCCTCGGGGCTTTCCGAGAGTGCCTTCATGTCCTTGACGAAGCATGGCGAGGAAAGCTCGGTGGGCTGCAGCCATCCGCTCACCCAACGCTCGTACGAATTGTAGCCTACAGGGCGATATCCGTCGCCTGCGTACGAACCGTAGTCCATGAGGTCCCATTCGTCCATGCCGTAATTGCCGTTGCCGGAGGTGTCGTAGAGGTCAGGAATGCCGAGGCAATGGCTGAACTCATGGCATGCTGTGCCGATGCCGTCCATGGATCCTCCGCTGTCGCCGTTAAGTTCTGAGGAGCATCCGTAGGTGTTGATTCTGACGCCATCGATGGTGAGGCTGTAGCCGGCTTCCTCCAGCTCCCATTCGTGCTGCCAGATGCAGTTGGCGAGTGTGTTGCTGTTGGAAGCTTCGCCGTATCCGGCATAGATGAGATAAACCTGATCCACCTCGCCGTCTCCGTCCCAGTCGTAGTCGGCGAAGTTTACCTGGTCGGCTGCGAGCTGACATGCCTCATACACCATTCCTGCGGGGTCGACATCATTGCCGTAAGCGTCGTTGGCTCCGTAGGCTGCCATCTTCTTCGACACGGTGACGGGTCCTACGACGTCAAACTCAAGGTCGAAGAGTCCGTAGCTCTGATTGTAGAAATAGTCGTGAACGGAACCTGAATTGTTGAGCTTGGAATAGCCCTTGAGGTTGAAGTAGTCGTTCCATTCTGCCTGCGTATGCTTGCTCTGCATCTTCACGTCCTGGAAGTTGACGAGGATGACGAGTCCCTTGCGCTTCCCGGTCACTCCTATGCCTTCGCCTCCACCTGCTCCGACCATCTTGTGCGGTGCGCGTTTCTGAAGGCGTGCTATGCGTGAGGCATTGCGTGCGGCGCGGCGTTCGGCTCCGATCTGCTTCACCTTCTCTGCCTGAGAGGTGTAAGTGCGGAGGAAGCTAAGCTCCTGGGCGCTGCGTGCGGAGGGGGAGTGGGCTATCTGTGAGGAAGGCGCAAGGCGTCCGTCCTTATCGAGCACGGCGTAACAGTAAGCCCCGTCTGTGGATTGGATGAGGGGCATGCCGTCTTCGGTGGATGTGAAATGGAAGTGTTCGTCGCCTCGTACGGTGATGATGAGGGACGTGCCGTCGGGTTGCTTGACGGCGGTCTTGATGCGCTTGGCGGGAACGGCGTGTGAGGCAGCCGAAGCAAGAAGGCCAAGGGCAAGAATGGCGATGTGTTTAGACATGTCTATAGTTGATGGGGTTATTAAAGCAGTTTAGGAGTTAAAGAAATTCCTTAACTCCTAAACTGTATATATAAATGTTTTCTTATTTCTTGATGTTGGGCTCTTCCAGTCCGTAACCGCCCTTGCGGTCGATGGCCTTAAGATAGAGTCCGAGGAAGAGGGCTGCTACGCCGAGAGAGGCGAAGACCACCATAGGTACGGTGTAGTTGTACTTGAGTGGGTCGGTCACTCCGGGGTTGCTTGCCTTCAGAACGCTACCGATGATCATCGGGAATGCGTAGAGGCCGATGTTCTGAATCCAGAAGATGAGGGCGTAGGCAGAACCGAGCAGCTTGCCGTCGATGAGCTTGGGCACAGAGGGCCAGAGGGCTGCAGGGACGAGCGAGAAGGAGATGCCGAGAACGATGATGGCGGCGAGGGTGATGATGACGCTTTGTGTGGTGGGCACAACGAAAGCGAAAATCAGGTGGCACACGATCATGAGTACGGCTCCGAGGATGAGCATGGAAGCTCCCTTGCCCTTACGGTCGAGGAAGTTGCCGAGGAACGGTGTTACGGCTGCTGCACCAAGCGGGAACATGAAGAACACCTGTCCTGCCTGCTCGGCTGTGAAGTGGAGGTTGCACTGGAGCATGTTGATAGCGTACTTCTGGAAGGGGAAGATGGCTGAATAATAGAGCACGCAGAGCAATGCCACTACCCAGAACATGCGGAGCGAGAGAATCTTGCCGATGTCTGACACCTTGAAGGGATCGTCCTTTTCTTCTTCGGCGCCCTGTGCGTCGAGCTTCTTGTCCATGAAGCCGTAAGAGATGAAGCAGATGAGGCCGATGCAGACGAGGAGCAGAGAGGCTGCTACAGGACGGCTGACGCTGATGGGATTGATGGAAGCCAGGAAGGGTGAGCCGAGCATTACGACTGCTACGCCGATACGGGCTATGGCCATCTCGATGCCCATGGCGAGTGCCATCTCGTGGCCTGTGAACCACTTGACGATACCACGGCTGACGGTGATGCCTGCCATCTCTGCGCCGCAACCGAAGATCATGAAGCCGATGGCTGAGAGCTTGGCTGAAGCGGGCATTCCGTCATACCAAGGTGTGACGTTCCACCATGCTTGCGGCAGATTGAGTGTGTTGTCCATGAAGGTCTTTGCTGAAGACGCATCGAAGAGGTCGGTGACGGCATACCAGTTGATGGCTGCGCCAAGCACCATTACCACTCCGGAGAGGACGGCTGTGAAGCGTACGCCCATCTTGTCGAGGATAATTCCTGCGAAGATGAGGAAGAACACGAACACGTTGAGGAACGGCTCGGAACCTGCAAAGTGACCATAGGCGTCAGGGTCCCATCCGCGCTGTGTCTGCAGCAGTCCCTGAAGCGGTGAAAGTACGTCTACGAAGATGTAGGCGAAGAACATTGCGCTCGCAAGGAGCACAAGGGCTGTCCAGCGCATAGCTGGAGAATCGCTTAATTTCTGCATTTCTTAATTTATTATTTAGTATTTATTATTTATTACTTGTTACTTATTATTTATTACTTATTATTTATTGGTTATTATTTGGCTTCATCTTTTTGGTTATAGATGAGAGGATTTTCCCGATTTCTTCTGAATCTTCTTTTATAGACATGTATTGCTTTTCGTTCAAGTATTCTGTCTTGTATAAGAGTTCTATCCAGTATTGGGTTTCTCTGCATTCTTTTGCGGCTATGTATAGTTTCGAAACGAAGTCGGCTCGGCTTATTGCAGCTCTCGATTCTGCGATGTTGGCTCCGATGCTTGTGCCGGAGCGCAGAAGTTGCTTGCTAAGCACATGTTCCCTTTTGTCATCGCGCAACCACTTGTAAAGATTGACAATCCTTACAGCAAAAGCCATGGCTTTGTCGTTTAGTAATATACCTGCTCCGTGCATGATCCACCAAATAATAATTAATAAATAAAAAATTATTTGAGCCACTTATCGAGCCATCCGAAGAAGGTGCGCTGCCAGAGCACGCCGTTCTGAGGCTTGAGCACCCAGTGGTTTTCGTCGGGGAAGATGAGGAGCTCGGCGGGGATGCCACGGAGACGGGCGGCGTTGAAAGCGCCGAAGCCCTGGTTGGCGTTGATGCGATAGTCCATTTCGCCGTGGATGCAGAGGATTGGTGTGTCCCACTTGTCTACGAACTTGTGCGGTGAGTTTTCGTAGGTGCGGCGGGCACGGTCTGTCTTGTCCTTGTTCCAGTATGCGTCGTCGTACTCCCAGTTGGAGAACCATGCCTCCTCGGTGTCGGTATACATCGACTCGAGGTTGAAGGCTCCGTCGTGGGCGATGAATGCCTTGAAGCGCTTGTTGTGGTGGCCGGCGAGATAATATACCGAGAAGCCTCCGAAGCTGGCGCCTACACATCCGAGGCGGTCCTTGTCGACGTAGGGGAGATTGTTGGCGGCGTCGTCAATGGCAGAGAGATAGTCGTCCATGCACTGGCCGGTCCAGTCGCCTGACACAGCCTCGTTCCATTCTGATCCGAAGCCGGGGAGTCCGCGGCGGTTGGGAGCGATGACCACGTAGTCGTTGGCTGCCATAATCTGGAAGTTCCAGCGGTAGCTCCAGAACTGGCTGACGGGGCTTTGAGGTCCACCCTCGCAGAAGAGGAGTGCAGGATATTTCTTGTTAGGATCGAAGTGAGGCGGGAGGATTACCCATACGAGCATCTGCTTGCCGTCGGTGGTCTCCACCCAGCGCTGCTGCACCTTGCCCATCTCAAGCTGATCGTAGAAAGCCTTGTTCTCCGAGGTAATCTGCTGAATCTTGGTTTTCTTGACGTCCTTTCCGGGAGTGATGACGTAAAGCTCGTCGCCCTGAGAGATGCTGTGGCGTGAGGCGAGAATCTTGCCCGTATTGCCGAGCATCTGGAGCGAACCGAAGTCCATCCAGTCGTCAGTAAGCTGACGTACGTCGCCGTTGAGATTGGTCTGATACATATTGACGCAGGCATGCCAGCAACCGATGAAGTAGAGCGTGCGCGAGTCGGCAGCCCAGCAGTAGTCGTCCACGTTAGAGTCGAACTTCTCTGCCACGTATGTTTTCTCACCGGTGGCGAGATTGTATACGCAGAGTCGGTTGCGGTCGCTCTCATATCCGTCGTGCTTCATTGACTGCCAAGCCACGAACTTGCCGTCGGGCGAGAACTTGGGATTGACGTCATAGCCCATATTGAGGTCGCCCTGCTGATGGTTGATGGCTTGGTCTTTCTTGGTCTTTGTGGGGTCATACTCTGGGTCCTTATATCCCTCGGGCTTGCAGAGATTCTTGGTAGAGCCGGTCTCTACATTATAAAGATAGATGTCAGAGTCGGTGGAAGTGGCGTAATTGACGCCTGTCTTCTTGCGGCATGTGTAAGCGATGGTCTTCGAGTCGGGGCTCCAAGCGAGCTGTTCCACGCCTCCGAATGGAGCCATCGGGCACTCATACGGTTCGCCTTCGATGATGTCCTTGCCATTGTCGACGCCCTCGGCTGTGACATTGGCAACAAAGGGATGAGCTACGGACTCAACATAATGGTCCCAGTGGCGATAATTGAGGTCGGTCACCAGTCGGCCTGAAGCCAATGGCAGGTCGTCCGGATTCTTCTTGATGCTTTCGTGATAGGGGAGCGACTTGATGAGGATGACCTTCTTCTCGTCGGGCGAGAAGCGGAATCCTTCGATGTCGATGTCACTCTTGGTGAGCTGTCGGCGGTCAGATCCGTCGGCGTTCATGCTCCAGAGCTGACCCTTGGTGAGGAATGCGATGCGCTTTCCACCGTCAATCCATGCAGCGTCAGTCTCGCTGGCAGCCGTAGTGGTGAGCGTACGCTGGAGCTTTCCGTCAGCGCTGACGGTGTAGAGCATCTGGTGGCTCTTGTTCTGCTTCACGCTGTAATAGCCCACCTGGTAAGCTACTGTCTTGCCGTCGGGAGAAGCAGCTGCTCCTCCGATGCGTCCCATAGCCCAGAGTGTCTCCGGCGTCATGCGGTCGCCCTTGCTGATGGCAGCCACGTCCGTGGTCTTACAAATCATGGTCTGTGTTTCGGCATTGATGCTGGCGCAACCGATTGCGGCGGCGACAGCGATGGTTGATAATGTCTTGTTCATAGTTTGTTTAAGTTAGGCGTATTTTTCTGGTGTTTTCTGAAGAAATAAAAAAAGTAGCTAAGGTATCAAACCTCCGCAGCAAACAGCCCCATTTATCTAAAGCCTGAAAGAAACTAATCTTCTTTTTTGGATGCTGCGGAGGCTGGAAACCTCCGCTACTATTATGTATTACTGAAGTCCCTTGCGCTTGCGCTCGAGTTCTTCACGCTTACGCTGGAGTTCCTGCTGCTGCTCCTGCATAGCCTGAAGACGTGCAGCCAGTCCGCTGAGCTTCTTAGGATTGTTCTTGTTTTCCTCATACTTCTTCTCGAGGATGGCGAGGAGCTTCTCGTCATTGGTGGTCTTGCGGAGCGTCCACATGATGGCGGCGCTGAAGAACAGCGAGATGAAGTAATAGAAGTTAAGACCAGCCGAGTAGTCGTTGAACATGAAGAAGAACATCACCGGCATGAGGAACATCATCCACTGCATCATCTTCATCTGCTCTGCCTGCTGTCCGACCATCTGGTCGCGCTGCTGGCGCATGGTCATCAGCGAGTAGAGGATGTTTGCCACGCAGAAGAGAATACATGTGAGCGAGAGGTGGTCGCCGATAAGCCAGAGATTGGTGTTCCACTCGATGATGGGGTCATACGTAGAGAGGTCCTTTATCCAAAGGAAGCTCTCGCCTCGGAGCTGGATGGCGTTCGGCACGAAGTTGAACATTGCAATCCAGATAGGCATCTGTATGAGCATCGGCAGACAGCCTGAGAGAGGCGACACGCCGTACTTGGAGTATTCCGCCATCATAGCCTGCTGCTTCTGCATCTGGTCCTCGGGCTTATTGAGGTGCTTTGTGGCTTCCTCAAGTTTCGGCTTCAGCACACGCATCTTTGCAGACGACATGTAGCTCTTCTTCACCATCGGATAGGTGATGAGCTTCAGGAGCAGAGTGATGAGGATGAGCACGATGCCCATGTTGATGTTGAGTCCTGTAAGGAAGTCGAAGACGTAGATGGTGAACCAACGGTTGATGATGCGGAAGAGCGGCCATCCGAGGTAGACGAGGCGCTGCATCTCGAGGTCCTTATTGAATGAGCATTCCTTCTCGATGCGCTTGAGGAGACGGAAGTCGTTAGGTCCGAAATAGAAGTCGAACTCTGACGGTGTGGCTCCGGTGGGGTCGAAGAAAGTCTTCATCTTAGCCTCGTACTGCTTCAGGTAGCCCGAACCCTTCTCCTGCGGGATGCTGGTCATAACGGCGTTCTCGGCGAAGTCGTTTTTGGCAATCATCACGGCAGAGAAGAACTGGTTCTTGAAAGCCACCCAGTCAATCTTCTTCTCTATGGTCTCGTCCTTCACCTCCTTAGCCTCAGAGAGATAGTCGGTGCCGCCGTCCGCCTTGTGATATGTGAGCGAAGAGTAGCGGTTCTCGAAGGTGAAGCCGCGCTCCTGCTGGCGGATAAGGTCCTTCCACTGTACGTCCATCTGTGTGGCAGAGGGAGCGAAGTCGCCACCCAGTCCTACAGCCTGAAGCTGTGTGTGGAGCATATAGTCGCTTCCGAGACGATACCTGATTATGAGCGCCTTGCCCTTGCCGGCTTCTGCGGTCATCGTCACGGTGGAGTCGGTACTTTCAGACGGTGTGAAATAGAGGTCAGCCGTGTTTATGTTCACGCTTTTGGCAGCGAGGGCGAAGTTAAGGCTCTGCGTCTTGCCGTCGAATAGCGTCACGTCCTTGTTGTCGTTGCGGTCCTCAAAGTTTTTGATGACAGCCTTCGTCACCACGCCTCCCTTGGTGTTGAGGGTAAGGCTGAGGTCCTTGTTCTTCAGCGTTACGTCCTGTGCTTTGCCCTGCAGAGCTGCATAGAAGAGAGCTGTGGTGTCGGCTTCTGCAGCAGCCTTGGCTTGTGCAGTCTTCTGCTGTGCTGCCAGTTTTGCAGCATTTTCGGCTTTCATCCTTGCCACGTTCTCAATGGAATCCTTCTGCTTCTGTGCTGCCACCTGTTCTGCAGATGGCCGGCTCCAGATGCCATATCCGATGATGACGGCGGCTATAAGGGTAATGCCGATGATGTTGTTTTTGTCCACGATCTGTTTTAATTATTATTTATTAATTTTTAATTATTACCTTTTTGCGCTATTGCTGCTTTAATGAAATCGACGAAGAGGGGATGCGGATGGAGGACGGTGCTCTGGTATTCGGGATGGAACTGTGTTCCGATATACCACTTCATTCCCGGTATCTCCACAATCTCTACGAGGTCGCTCTCTGGATTGCGTCCCACGCATTGCATGCCGGCACGCTCATACTCCTTCTGGAAGTCGTTGTTGAACTCATAGCGGTGGCGATGGCGCTCCTGGATGTGCTCCTTCTTATATATGTCGAAGACGCGCGATCCCTGTCTGAGCACACATTCGTATGCGCCGAGACGCATTGTGCCACCCATATTGGTGATGTTCTTCTGCTCCTCCATGATGTCGATGACGTTATGCGGCGTCTTCTCGTCCATCTCGCGACTGTTGGCATCGGCGTAACCGAGCACGTTGCGAGCGAACTCAATGACCATCATCTGCATGCCGAGGCAGATGCCGAAGGTGGGGATGTTGTGTGTGCGGCAGTAGTGGGCTGCCACAATCTTTCCCTCGATGCCACGCTGTCCGAATCCCGGGCAGATGAGGATGCCGTCCTGACCCTCGAGCTTCTCTGCCACGTTGTCATCTGTGAGGTATTCGGAATTGATGAAGGTGATGTTCACCTTGCGGTCGTTGTATGTTCCGGCGTGAGAGAGGCTCTCACGTATTGACTTGTATGCGTCCTGCAGGTCGTACTTGCCAACGAGTCCGATGTTGACGGTGTCCTTGGCGTTGTTGCGACGCTCGAGGAAAGCACGCCAAGGTCCGAGTGACGGCTTCTCGCCGATAGGTTCACCCATCTTGCGAAGAATGGCGGTGTCAAGACCCTGGTTCTGCATGTTGATGGGCACCTCATAGATGCTCGGAAGGTCTTCGCTCTGGATGACACAGTCGAGGTCGACGTTGCAGAAGCTTGCCACCTTCTTGAGGACAGGCTCCTCGAGGTGCTTCTCCGTACGGAGGATAAGCACGTCTGGCTGTATGCCCACGCTCTGCAGTTCCTTCACGGAATGCTGCGTCGGCTTTGTCTTCAGCTCACCGGCGGCTCTCAGATAGGGCACGTAGGTGAGGTGGATGTTTATGGCATTCTTGCCCAGCTCCCACTTGAGCTGTCGGATGGCCTCCATGAACGGCGCACTCTCGATGTCGCCGATGGTTCCTCCGATCTCCGTTATTACGAAGTCGTAATGGTATTTCTGTCCGAGCGATTTTACGTTTCGCTTAATCTCGTCGGTTATGTGCGGCACCACCTGGATGGTTTTTCCGAGATAGTCGCCACGGCGCTCCTTGTCGATAACAGCCTTATAGATGCGTCCCGTAGTGAGCGAGTTCGCCTTAGTGGTCTGTATGCCAGTGAAGCGTTCGTAGTGGCCGAGGTCGAGGTCTGTCTCCATTCCGTCAACAGTAACGTAGCACTCACCGTGCTCGTAAGGGTTTAGCGTACCCGGATCGATGTTGATGTATGGGTCGAACTTTTGGATAGTGATGTTGTAACCTCTTGCCTGCAAGAGCTTACCGATTGACGACGAAATGATTCCTTTACCTAATGAAGATACTACGCCGCCAGTGACAAATATGTACTTTGTTTCAGCCACGGTGATTATATATATAAGAATTAATATTCTATTAAATACGTACAAAAATACAAGGTGCAAAGTTAACATAAAATTGCGAAACACACAAACGATTCAATATTTTATTGTTACCTTTGTCGGGCAAATGAATATGTATGTAGAACACAGGAAAACAACTTTATTAATATGAAATTACGTTATCTTCTTATAATGGCAGGCTTTTTCATGGCTTTCACGTCCTATGCGCAAAGCCGCTACCGCCTCCACCGCACACACCCTACGGACACCGTTCCGGTGATTGTCAAGCAATATACCGATTCGCTTTCGGCTTGCCGTGAGCGCATCGACTCGCTCTCATTGATGCGACGTGAGGCTGACGAGGACAATCTTGACGGCATATACTACCGACTTTTTGTTCCTCCCACGTTTTATCATGACGTGGTGAGGAGAGCGTTTACGATAGGTGCGGACACCGTAATGGGCATGGAAGACCAGAGCATGATGGACCTATATCTGCGCCGACCGGACCTCGTGGCTTCCACGCAGAGCCAGCTGGAGCATACGGGAGGCATCATCAATCCGGAGCCGGACAAGATGAAGCCCGACGCAGATATGGTGGACGTCATAGAAATGGCGAAGCCCGACCCGGTGTATCCCGACATGGATATGCCCATTAATATATATGTGGAAAAGCCGAACTTCTGGACAGTCTCGGGCGACTACTCGCTGCAGCTCTTCCAGAACTTCGTCTCAAGTAACTGGTATAAGGGCGGCGAGAGCAACTACTCGGTGCTCGGAACCGTGACGCTGCAAGCCAACTATAACAACAAGCAGCGCTTCCGCTGGGACAACAAGCTGGAGATGCGACTCGGACTGCAGAGTTCGCGAGGCGACACGCTGCATGCCGTGCGTGCTTCGGAGGACCTTCTGCGCTATACAGGCAAGGTGGGACTTCAGGCATCTAAGCGTTGGTATTACACCTTTCAGCTCATCGCCAGCACGCAGTTTATGCACGGTCTGAAGAGTAACGACCATACCATCTATTCAGCCTTCATGTCTCCGCTGACCGTCAATCCCTCTGTCGGTATGGACTATAACGTCAACGGGCTGAAGGGCAATCTTACCGGATCCGTGCATCTCGCCCCGATAGCCTACAACTATACGTACGTGCGCAAGTTGGCGATGGCTACGCGCTACGGCATTGAGGCGGGGCGACGCACTAAGAGCGACTTCGGTTCGGAGATTACCATTGACCTTAAATGGCAGATTACGAAGGACATACGATGGAAAACCCGTATGTACGCCTACACCACATACAAGCGAATGCTGATGGAGTGGGAGAACACGTTCACGTTCGTGGTGAACAAGTATATCTCGAGCAACCTTTTCCTCTATCCACGCTTCGATGACTCTGCCAAGCGTGACGACCATCACGGATTCTGGCAGATGAAGGAGTATATATCGTTAGGATTTAATTACGGCTTCTAAGGCTGTGCGAATTGAGAGATTAAAAGTTGAGAATTGAGAATATATGCAGATAGAACCTATAGCATACTTCCGCTCTCCGTTCACCACCAAGTTTGGCGTCCCGAAGCAGAGCGGCCTTGTGGAGAACCTTATGGGCACCATTGAGTTTGTGCCCCAACATCGTAATGCTGATGCGCTGCGTGGCATGGATGACTTTGATTATCTCTGGCTTATATGGGAATTCTCAGCCAACCGTCACGCCGCCACCAGTCCCGTGGTGCGTCCGCCGCTGCTTGGCGGCAACCGCAAAGTGGGAGTGTTCGCTTCGCGTTCGCCGTTTCGCCCTAACCGCCTCGGACTCTCTTCGGTGCGCATATCGGAGATAGAACTCGATACGACACGTGGACCTCTGATACATGTGCTTGGAGCTGACCTCATGGACGGCACTCCCATTTACGACATCAAGCCCTACGTAGTCTATGCCGACTCACATCCCGAAGCCCGCAGCGGATTTGTGGATAAGAATGCCATCCGCTGGTTGGAAGTGGTGGTGCCCGACGCCGTAGCAGCCCGTTACTCGTCAGACGAACTTGCCGCCCTGCGCAAGGTGTTGTCCCTCGATCCACGTCCGCACTATCAGGACAACCCTGAGAAGGTGTATGGTATGATGTATGCCGGAAAAGACGTGAAGTTCAGAGTGGAAGGCGACGTGCTGACTGTGGTGGAAGTGGAATAAAGAAAAACTAAATACCTCATAACCTAAAAACTAATTTACGAAAATGAAGAAGATGATTTATGCTGCGATGGCAGTTGTCTCAATGAGCTATTCTGCTCCCGCAATGGCACAATCACAGGATTTGCAGACAAAGGTGAATGCTTATTTCACGGAAACGCTGAAAGCGCAGCAGACAGTATTGGAGAAAGCTGACCGTGAGGTATTCTCTCAGAATAAGCCTTCCGACACCAAGCTTCAGCTTGCGATAAAAGGCAAGGACGTCACAGGCTATCAGAAGATGGTATGGACGGCATGGTGCGAGGCCAACAAGAGCCTTAAAGAAGAAAAGCTCATGGAAGCGGAAGACCTGAAGCTTGCCAAGCACAGTTCGTGGAACATTCCGGCTTGTCTTGAGCCTGATGCTGTAATGCCATATTATTATGGTAAGAAGGGCGTGGCTGCGGACGGCAAGTATCCGCTCTTTCTGTATGTCCACGGTTCGGGACCTAAGGACCACGAATGGGAGAACGGCATACAGCTCGGATTGCGCTTCAAGGATAGCCCTTCCATCTATTTCATACCTCAGATTCCTAACGAAGGCGAATACTATCGTTGGTGGCATCTGTCCAAGCAGTATGCTTTCGAGAAGCTTATCCGTCAGAGCATGGTGAATGGCGATGTTGACGCCAATCGCCTCTATGTGTTCGGAATAAGCGAGGGCGGTTATGGCAGCCAGCGCCTCGCATCCTTCTATGCAGACTATTGGGCAGCAGCAGGACCGATGGCAGGTGGCGAACCTTTGAAGAATGCGCCGGTGGAAAACTGTGCCAACATCGGTTTCTCCTTTCTGACAGGTGCTGACGATACGGGCTTTTATCGCAACGACCTTACCTGGTACACACAGGTGGCTTTCGATTCTGTGCAGTTGGCTCGTCCCTTGGCAGTGGACAATACGCCCCTCTTCCGCCATCGCATCAATCTCTTGCCGGGCATGCAGCATGCCATCAATTATGGACTGACCACTCCTTGGCTGAAGCAGTTCGTGCGCAATCCACATCCTAAGACCGTGCTTTGGGAGGATTTCGAGGTGGACGGCAGACATCGTTCAGGCTTCTATAATCTGCAGGTATTGGTTCGTCCGTCCGAGAAACGCACCTACTACGAGATGGACATCGACAAGAACGTGGTCTCTATCAAGGTAAGTGACGTGGATTATGTCACGACTCTGAAGGATAAGCAGTGGGGTATTGACCTGAAGTTCAGCCGTAGCTACACAATGGCAACTGGTGGTAAGTTGCGAGTTTATCTCAACGACCAATTGGTTAACCTCAGCAAACCGGTAACTGTCAAGATTAACGGAAAGCAGGTATTCCGCGGCATTGCCAAGCCAGACCTGCAGGCGATGGTGAATAGTTGCGCAGAATACTTCGACCCATGCCGAATATATCCGGCAGCCATTGACTTGGATTATTGATAGGGAGCCGAAGGTTAGACATGAAGACAGGTTTTATCCTATCAATTCAAAACTCCTAATTCAAAATTCGGACGGTATGCCGTCCGACACAATATTTGCATTTCTGATGCTCAATACTCCTCGCCCGGCGCACAACAAAATCTTTGGTGCGAAATTCGTGAGTTTTGAGCGTTTGGAGATAATCTGCTTATACACAGAGGGTTGCGCGGTTTTCTGACAAATCGTTATGAAATCAGACTCGCAAATGAGCCGTTTTTTTCTGCTATAGAGCCTCTTTTACACTCCAATACAGTCGCTGTTGGCATACAATAAAGCCTCTTTTACACTCTGATAGTGGCACTATCGGACTGTAAAAGAGGCTTTATTGTTAAGTGTGGGTGCTGTTTTCGCAGCAAAATACCGTAAAAATAGCAAACTGGAACTCTATAATCAATTTTTATTTTGTAACATGTTTTTACTCTTTGTACGATATTTGCATTTGCAGACAAGACGTTTTATAAAAAATCGGCTAATATCTGCCTAACAGCTTAAAATGAGCGATTTATGAGTGTTTCATCTTAATGGAGGTAATGATTTGGCAATGGTTCAAACTTCTACATAATACATAAGTTTGCTTTGCTTGTCAAACAACTCTTTTTCGAGGGCAAGGATATATTTTTTATGTGACTTAACGACAATATCATTCATTTTTTAGATTTTATTTTCAGTTAGATGTTCTACAAGGGTTGCAAGTTTCTTATACGTAATTATCTATCGCAAAAATGTTAAAAAAGAGCTGTGAATTTCATTTAAGTGGTCGTTGTTTCTTCTTTATGAAACAAAATAATTACCTTTGTACAAAAATGATAATGTATGGCGCAAAATATCTTCAAACTTGTCTTGACAGATGAGGCACAAAACTTTATTGAGGGTTTACCCGAAGCGGTATCTTACAAGATTTACTACAACATCAAGCGTGTTGCAGGTGGAGAACGTAACAAGGAACTCTTCAAAAAGTTGGAAAACTCGGAGATATGAGAGTTTCGTACATTGTATAACAAAACTGCTTATCGCTTGTTTGCTTTTTGGGACAAGGACAAAGAAACATTGGTGATTGCTACTCACGGCATCATCAAGAAAACTCAAAAAACGCCAAACAAGGAGATTGCAAAAGCAGAAGCAATAAGAAGAGAATATTTTAAAAACAAGTGATTATGGCACAGATGAATCTTACCCCATTGGACGATGTGCTTGACAAGCATTTCGGTAAAGTAGGCACACCAAAACGTGATGCTTTTGAGAGTGATGTGGATGAAGCGTTACATGCCTATAGATTGGGCGAAGCAATCAAGAAAGCCCGTATAGAACAGAACTTGACACAAGAACAACTTGGTGAGCGTATTGGCGTGAAAAGAGCACAGATTTCAAGATTGGAAAGAGGTTACAGTATCACTATTCCAACTATGAGAAGAGTATTCAAAGCACTTGGTGTAGTTACAGCAACGATTGACTTAGGTATAGCTGGTAAAGTTGCATTGTGGTAAAATCCGATTATCAACGGCATAGAAATGACAGAAAAGACAACAGACCTCATTATATCAAAGTTGCTCGATGCTTCAAGTATAGAGCACTACGCAGAATAATGTCCTATTGAGGAAATCAATAAGGCAATGGTTTCTAAGCGTGGTACAGGAAAGAAAGGCTTTCCTGAATACTTGGCAATATCAGGTGACTTTGTTATTGTAATAGAAGACAAGGCTAAGGTTGAAGACCAAGCAAAGTACTTGAAAGATAATGAAACTTTGCTGATGGATATTCAAGCGTAACCAAGTATGCGGAGAATGGTGCGCTGCATTATGCGCTCAGCATCATTCAAAACACAAACTTCAAGAAAGTCATTGCCTTTGGTTGTTCGGGAACAGATGAGAAGCGCATTGTTATTCGCCCTATTTACGTTAGTCCGACAGGTTACAAGATTCTTCCTAAGGTTAAGGATTTCAATCGGTTCTCAGCAGATAATATTGAACGTTACTACAATGAGATAATTTGTGGTAACGATAGTATTGAACGTGTTGAACTGAAAACCATTCTCAGCCGTGCCAAAACTTTGCATGAGGATTTGCGCAACTATGGACAACTTGGAGATAGCGAAAAACCTTTGGTAGTATCTGCTATTCTTTTGGCGTTGGAAGAAAAGGATTTCTCAACAGAGAGCTTGAATGGAGATACCGTAAAAACTGATGGTCAAAAGATATTTGATGCCATGTCTGCACACATGGAAAGGGTTAAGGTAGAACCACAGGTTAAGAAGCAACGAGTTATTGATCAATTCCGTCTTATCATAAACAGACCTGTGTTGTCTGAATACGATGAGCGATTGAGCAAATCTCCTCTGCGCTATTTTGCAGAGTATTTGCATTCAAATATCCTAACTGCTATCTGCAACAATTCCCCAGAAGATGTGCTTGGTCGTTTCTATGGCGAGTTTATTAGTTATAGTGGTGGTGATGGGCAAACGCTTGGTGTTGTTCTTACTCCAAAGCACATAACTGAGTTGTTTACAGACTTGGCGGAAATCAAGCCTACCGACAAGGTGCTTGACCCTTGCTGCGGAACAGGTGGCTTCTTGATAGCTGCCATGCACAGGATGCTGATACAAGCTAAAGAGGAAGACAAAGAGAACATCAGAAGAAACAATCTCTACGGTATAGAGTTGCGTGACGATATGTTTTCAATTGCCACAACCAACATGATATTGCGTGGTGACGGAAAGAGCAACCTTATCTGTGCAGACTTCTTGAAGCAAAAATCAGAAGAAATGTACAAGAAAGGCTTTACCATAGGCTTGATGAATCCACCATATTCACAAGGCAAGACAAAAAGCACAGCACACTTGACTGAGTTGAAATTTATCTGCCACTTGTTGGATTGTGTAGGCGATGGTGCTTGTTGTGTTATCATTGTTCCACAAAGTACAATGGTGGGCAAAACAAAAGAGGACAAAATCGACAAGCAGTACATACTCGACAACCATACGCTTGAGGGTGTTATAACGCTTAATCCAGATACGTTCTATGGCGTAGGAACAAATCCTGTGATAGCCGTATTTACAGCACATCAGCCACACCCAAAAGATAAGTTGGTGAAGTTCGTTGATTTCAAAGATGACGGTTATGAAGTCTTTGCCCATGTTGGATTGATGCCAACAGATAGAGCTGCCGAGAGGAAGAAATATCTTCTTGACTGCTGGTTTCAAGGCAAGACTGCCCCTAACTCATTCATAGTCCGTAGTACCATTGAGGCAGATGACGAATGGTTGCACTCATTCTACTATTTCAATGAAGAGATACCATCTGAGACGGACTTTGAGAAAACGATGGCAGACTATTTGACATTTGAGTTCAACATGATTACTCATGGCAGAGGGTATTTGTTTGAAAACACAATAAACGGAAGTAAAAATGAATAATCTTTCTTTAGAATCTCGAAGTTGGAATGCATTCTTCATAGAAGATATTGCTGAAATAGTTTCTGGACGAGACATTTACGAAAAAGAGCGTTTGGACGGACTTGTGCCATATATTACAGCTACTGCGAATAACAATGGCATAGGCTATTTTGTTGCAAACAACAATGATACGCTTGAAAGTGGCTGCCTTTCTGTTAATAGAAATGGTTCAGTAGGTTACTGCTTCTATCATCCTTATGAAGCTTTATATGGAAATGATACTCGCAAGTTACGACCTAAGAAGAACAACAGATATGTTGCTCTTTTCATCTCTTTGTGTATAACCAAACAGCGAGAGAAATATGGATATGGCTATAAAATGGGAACGGGACGTTTGAAAAGGCAAAAAATACTACTTCCTGTAGATGCCAACAATAATCCTGATTGGGATTTTATGGAATCCTATATGAAGCAAAAAGAACATCAGATTTTAGAATCCACAATAGAACAACTATGCAAACGATTAATAAACAAAGAAATTTCCGGGGAATGCTGTCCGAAAACCTATTTTCATACATGAAGTAGCAAAACAATAATAGCTGTGTTTTAGGGGATGTTCCCTATAACACAGCTATTATTGTTTTGCCACACTTTAGGGCTCTTATGTCTTATTCAGACGCTGGTGCGCTGTCCTATTAGAACGGCAGGTCGTCTACCTTGTCCTCTGCTGCAGGAGCTGCGGGCTGCGCAGGAGCAGCAGGCTGAGCGGGAGCGGCTGCGGGAGCTGCGCCGAATGCTGCACCAGGCACTACGCCGGGCTGCATGCCTACGGCTGCCGGATCAACCTGACGTACGTCGAAGGCGCGGATGTTGTTGAACCAGCGGCCCTGATACTCGTGTGCGTCAATGTCGAAAGATACGGTCACTTCCTGACCGATCTGGATATTGAAACGGCTGATGCGGTCTGCACCGAATACGCCGAAGACCATCTTGCGGGGATAAGCATCGTGGGTCTCAATGACATAGTCCTGCGACTTCCACTCACCACGCTGAGACACTCCGCTTCTTTCAGGCAGAACAGCTATAACTTTACCTTGTAATTCCATGTTTTTATTGTTGATTTATATGTTATTTGTATTTTTACTGGCTTTGTTGTTTGATTTTCGTTCTCAAAACCAAACCATTTGCGAAATTAATAAAATTGTCGTGAAATAAGAAACTTTTAGATGAGTTTTTCTCTTACTCGAACTTTTTTTGCTATTTTTGTACCAAAATAATAACAACGTAAAAACCCAATAACAATGCAATTTACAGTTTCAAGTGGAGCGCTTACATCGCGCTTGCAGACTCTTCAGAGAGTTATCAGCAACAAGAACACTATAAGCATTCTGGAATGCTTCCTTTTTGAAGTGGCAGACGGCATGCTCACCATAACAGCCAGTGACAGCGAGAATGTCATGCAGATGACTGTGGAGCTGGACGAATGCTCAGGCGACGGACGCTTTGCCATCCCTAACCTCAAGGTGCTCAATGCCGTTAAGGAGCTGGCTGAGCAGCCCCTTCGTTTCTCTATTGACGAGAGCGCATATACAGTGGAGATTGACTATCAGAACGGTACGTTCAATCTTACTGCCGTAAGCGCCGAGGATTATCCCATGATTGTGGAGTCTGGCAAGGAGATGGCTGAGCTTCAGATTCCCTCACAGCTCTTCGCTGAGGATCTTTCTCGCTCGCTCTTCGCTGTGGCATCGGACGATCTACATCCCGTAATGAACGGCGTCTACTTCGACTACAATGCTGACAACCTCACGATTGTCGCTACTGACGGTCGCAAGCTCGTCCGCAACCGCGTGCTTACATTAAGCGCCGACACTCCCTCTTCATTCATCCTTCCCCAGAAGCCGGCAACTCTTCTCAAGCAGGTGCTCGCCAAGACCGATGACGACACCGTGATAAGCTATTGCGACAACAGCGCTGAGGTGGAATTCCCCGGTGGCAAGCTCTACTGCCGCCTTATCGAGGGACGTTACCCCAACTACAACTCCGTCATCCCGACCGTCAACACCAACTGCGCCACCATCGACCGCAAGTCGCTCCTCGGAGCCATCAAGCGCGTGCTGCCTTTCGCAAGCGAGAGCAGCTCGCTCGTGCGCTTCCACGTGGAGGAAGGCTCACTCCTCGTTTCGGCTGAGGACGTGGATTTCGCTACAAGTGCTAAGGAAACGCTCACCTGCGAATATACAGGCGTGAAGATGGACATCGGTTTCAACGGTTCGACAATCTACGACATGCTTAACAATCTTATCAGCGACGAGGTTATCATCAAGCTTGCCGACCCGAGTCGTGCAGGCATCCTTGAGCCGGCTGTTCAGCCCGAGGGACAGGACATTCTCATGCTCATCATGCCAATGCTGCTCAATGACTAATAAAGATAATTAGGAATTAGGAGTTATATTATAATGAAACTGAATCTTACACGCCCCCTTATAGTTTTCGATCTTGAGACAACGGGTCTCGACCTTGTTCGTGACCGTATCATCCAGATTTCGTATATTAAGGTAATGCCGGAAGGGGAGGAGATTCGTGGTAATCTCCTCGTCAATCCCGGTCAACCCATCCCTAAGGAAGTGACCGAGCTTACCGGCATCTCTGACGACGATGTTAAGGACGCCAAGTCGTTCAAGGAACTGGCTCCGCAGCTCAACGAGGTAATGACGGGCTGCGATTTTGCCGGATACAACTCAAACCACTTTGACGTGCCGATGCTCGCAGAGGAATTTCTGCGTGCCGGCATCAACTTCGACTTCTCGAAGTGCCGACTTATTGACGCTCAGACCATCTTCCACAAGATGGAGCGCCGCAATCTGGCTGCCGCATACAAGTTCTTCTGCGGACGCAAGATGGAGGACGACTTCACGGCTCACCGCGCCGATGAGGACACCGAAGCCACATACCGTGTGCTGATGGGTGAGCTCGACATGTATGCACCCGGCGTACAGGACGAGCCTGACCGCGTGCTGGAGAACGACATGGACTTCCTTGCCGACTTTTCTAAGCAGAACGACAATGTTGACTTTGCTGGACGCATCGTATGGCGACCGCTGCTTGGTGCCGACGGAAAGCCCCTGCTGGACGCTGACGGAAAGGAGCGCCGCTTCGAGGCGTTCAACTTCGGCAAGTATCGCGGACGCTCCGTTGCTGACGTGCTGCGCACCGATCCCGGCTATTACAGCTGGATGATGGCAGGCGACTTCACTTTCAACACCAAACAGGTGCTCACACGCATCCGTCTGAAGGGATTCAATAAGTAAAAACAAAAGACTAAAGACAATAACATAATAACAGTATGTTAAAAGGAAAGAAAATTGTGCTTGGCATTACAGGCTCCATTGCCGCTTACAAGGCTTGCCTCCTCATACGTCAGCTGATAAAGCGCGGAGCGGAGGTGCAGGTGGTCATCACACCGGCAGGCAAGGAGTTTATAACGCCAATCACACTCTCCGCCCTGACCCACAAGCCCGTCATCAGCGAGTTTTTCTCGCAGCGTGACGGTACGTGGAACTCACACGTCGACCTCGGTTTGTGGGCTGACGTCATGGTGGTGGCGCCTTGTACGGCAAGCACGCTCGGAAAGATGGCGCACGGCATTGCCGACAATATGCTCATCACCACATATCTCTCAATGAAGGCTCCCGTATTCATTGCCCCGGCTATGGACCTCGATATGTATCGTCACCCGTCTACACAGGCTAACATGAAGACGCTCCTTTCTTACGGCAATCATATCATCGAGCCGGAGAGCGGATTCCTTGCCAGCGGTCTGGAGGGAAAGGGACGCATGGAAGAACCCGAAGTTATAGCTGACCGTCTGGACCAATTCTTCAGCGAGAACAGCCAGCCGTCGCCCATCGCCGGTAAGAAGGTGGTGATAACAGCAGGTCCTACGTACGAGAAGATTGACCCCGTGCGCTTCATCGGCAACTATTCGAGCGGCAAGATGGGATTTGCCATCGCCGAGGAATGTCTCAGAAGAGGTGCCGATGTGACGTTGGTGGCAGGTCCGGTTAGCCTCTCATGTTCAAGTGGCATTCGCCGTTTGGACGTGGAGAGTTGCCAGGATATGTATGATGCAGCCACATCGGAGTTTGCCGATGCTGACGTAGCCATACTCGCCGCAGCCGTGGCAGACTTCCGTCCTGCCCTTGTGGCAGACCGCAAGATAAAGCGCGGCAAGGACGATATGGTCATCACGCTATGCCCCACGCACGACATTGCCGCCGCACTTGGAGCGTCGAAGAAATCCGATCAGACACTCGTGGCATTCGCTCTTGAGACCAACGACGAGGAAGCCAACGCCATGCGAAAGCTGGAAAAGAAGAACGCTGACTTCGTGGTGCTCAACAGTCTGCGCAATGAGGGAACGTGCTTCCGTACAGACCAGAATCAGATAGAGATTGTGTCGAGGGACGGAAAGACATCTTACGAGAAGAAATCAAAGGCGGATACAGCCTCCGACATTGTGGACTACCTGGAGAAGGTGGTGCTGACAAAGCAGGGACAAAGCTAAGAACACGCCAACAAACAAAGAGTTATGACAGCAAGATTTTTGAGAACGTCCGTTGTGGCGCTGTCGCTGTTGCTGGGCGGTGCGGGCATGACAGCCCGTGCCCAGGAGCTGAACGCCAAGGTGACCATCAACCACAACCAGGTGCAGGGCACAGACGCAAGCATCTTTGACGAGCTGACGCAGACACTGACGCAGTTCGTCAACGAGCGGCAGTGGACCAATCTGCAGTTTCAGCGCAACGAACGCATAAACTGCAACTTCAATATCACCGTGACCAAGTATGACAACTCCACCAATACCTTTACGTGCAAGGCTGTCATACAGGCCACGCGTCCCGTATATAACGCCTCTTACACGACGACGTTATACAACAACACCGACAACGACTTCAACTTCGAGTACGCACAGTTCGATCAGATACAGTTCAATGAAGAACAGGTGGACAACCAGCTGACCGCTCTCTTCGCGTATTACGCCTACCTTATTATAGGTATTGACCTCGATTCGTTTGCGCCGATGGGAGGAGAGGATGTGTTGCAGCGCTGCATGAATCTTGCCAATAACGCCCAGAACCTTGGTTTCCCGGGATGGAAAGCGTTCGACAACAGTCGCAACCGCTTCGCCATCATCAACGATTACCTCGACGGAGCGATGAAGCCGTTCCGACAGTTGCAGTACGACTATTATCGTAACGGACTGGACGAGATGGTCACTAATGCTGAGCGCGGACGTGCCAACATCACCACGGCTCTTGAGACAGGGCTGAAAAAGAGTCATGAGGACAGACCGCTGAGTCTGCTCCCGCAGATATGGACTGACTATAAGCGTGACGAACTTGCCAATATTTATAAGGGCAAAGGCACGCAGAAGGAGAAGCAGACCGTCTACGACCTGCTCTTTGCCATCAACGCAAGCCAGAATTCTGCTTGGGAGAAAATAAAGGAATAATACGGATTTTTTTACACTATGCTAAAGATACTTGACATAAGAAACTTTACGCTCATCGGTCATCTGACCATGCAGTTCTATCCAGGTTTCTCCGTAATTACCGGAGAGACAGGAGCAGGAAAGAGCATCATCATCGGTGCCATCGGCCTCTTGCTCGGCAACAGGGCTGACGTCAGACAGGTGAAGCGAGGATGCGACAAGTGTGTCATTGAGGCCACCTTCGACCTGAGTGTCTATCACTCCGATGTGCTGAAGGATTTCTTTATGGACAACGACCTCGACTACGACCCGCAAGAGTGTCTTCTGCGCCGTGAGATTAACGCAAGCGGAAAGAGTAGGGCGTTCGTCAATGACACTCCCGTTACGCTTGCCACGATGCGCGAGCTTGGCGAACAACTCATAGATGTGCACAGCCAGCACCAGAATCTTCTCCTCAGTAAGGAGGACTTCCAGCTTAATGTTGTGGACATCATGGCACGCGATAAGGTTCAAGTGGCTGACTATAAGGCTTCGTATGACGAATTTCGTGCTGCCATACGACAGCTCGACGAGCTTCGTGAACAGATTAGCCGCAACCGTGATAACGAGGATTTCCTGCGCTTCCAGCAGAAGGAACTGTCCGAGGCACAGCTGCTGCCTGACGAACAGGAGGAGCTGGAACAAAAGGCGGAGACCATGAGTCATGCCGAGGACATAAAGCGTGTGCTGCATGAGACGGACGCTTGTCTGTCAGGCGACGAGGGTGGCGTAGTAAGTCAGACACGCCAAATAGCGTCGCAGCTGCATGGCATAGAGGATGTTTTCCCCGAAGCACGCAGCCTGGCGGAACGTCTGGACAACTGCTTCATTGAGATGAAAGACATCTCGCAGGACGTGGCTGCAAGAATGGATGACGTGGAGTTCGACCCCGCTTTGATGGACGAAGTGACGTCGCGTCTGGACACCATCTATTCATTGCAGCAGAAATATCATGTGTCGAATAACAGCCAGCTGCTCGAAAAGCTTGCTGACATCGACGCTTTGCTTTCCAATATAGACAATGGTGACGAGGAACTGCATGCTCTTGAGGAGCGTGTGGAGGCTCTGCGTGAGGTATGTCAGAAGAAAGCTGATGTCCTCACGTCGCTGCGTCGTAAGGCGGCAGCACTTGTGGAGGACGACATATCGAAGCTTCTTGTGCCGCTCGGCATCCCGAAGGTCCGCTTTAAGGTGGACATCTCCGCAGGCGAACTGTCGGCAACGGGTGTGGACAAGGTGGTGTTCCTCTTCAGCGCCAACTCCAGCACAGAGATGAGTCCTGTGTCGCAGGTGGCGTCTGGAGGCGAGATTGCCCGTGTGATGCTGTCGCTGAAGGCTATGATATCGAAAGCCATCGGACTGCCAACCATCATCTTCGACGAGATTGATACGGGTGTCAGCGGACGTGTGGCGGAGCAGATGGCGCACATTATGCGCGATATGGGCGATGCCCACAGACAGGTGATCTGCATAACCCACTTGCCTCAGATTGCAGCAGCCGGAACCAACCACTACAAGGTGGCGAAAGCCGAGACGGCAGAAGGTACGGTATCTACGATGACTCACCTTACACATGAGCAGCGTGTGGCTGAGATTGCCCAGATGCTGAGCGGAAGCGACATCTCGCAGGCTGCCATCGACAATGCCCGTTCGCTGCTTGAAGCATAGCAGCACATATTTATAATGTATCTATATATTAATGTATATAAAGAAACAGATGAAGATCAGAACAATACTAACTACATTTTTCCTTGCCGTCACGGCTTTCACTGCTGTGGTGGCACAACCCTCGGCTGTGAAGAACTCAAGCCGTTCCGCATTTCTTCTTACAGCCTATAACGCCAATGGTGGCGTTGTGGCTACGTCATACGGCGTCTTTACGTCAGCGGACGGAGAGGCTGTCGGAGCTTGGAGCGCACTTGCAAATGCGGCGCGTGCGGAAGTGACCGACCTTAACGGCAAGACATATCCCGTGACAAAGCTCATCGGTGCCAACGAACTTTATGATGTTTGCCGCTTCAAGGTTGGCGCTAATAAGGTTCAACCCGCTGTTCTTGCCACATCACCGTTGCAGAAAGACGCAAAGGCTTGGCTTGTGCGCAGCGAAGCAAAGAAGACCATTGCCGACGAATTTGAAGTGGAGCGTGAGGAAACATTCATGGACAAGTATGCTTACTATGTGTTTGCTTATAATCCCAAGACAGGTGTGTCGGGCTGTCCGTTCGTAAACGCTTCCGGCCAGGTGGTGGGACTCTATCAGGCATCGTCGTCTTCGCTTGGCTCAAACGCCGTTGATGCACGCTTTGCTGCCCAGTTGACCTCCAATCCGATGGCGGTCAGCAACGTAATGTTTGCCAAGACGGGTCTTCGTCTTCAGTTGCCCGCAGATCATAAGGACGCCCTTCTGATGTTGATGCTTGCAGCAGAGATGCGCGATTCAGCCAAGTACGAGGGTTATGTTAACGACTATCTGGAGGCGTTTCCGCATGAGGTGGACGGCTATGCCACACGTGCCATGAACAAGGTGGGACGTGGTGACTATGCAGGTGCAGACGCTGATATGAAGACAGCTCTGCGTCAAGCCACCAACAAGGCAGAGGCACATGCCGAGTATTCGCGCGTTATGTATCAGAAGATACTCTATTCTGCCGACACTCTCTTCACGGCATGGACTCTTGACAAGGCGCTTGAGGAGTCGGAGAAGGCTTACTCTATGGATCCTCAGTCCGGTTATCGTCATCGTACGGCACAGATACTCTTCTCAAAGGGCGAGTATGCCAAGGCTTACGACATGTTTGCGGAGCTTGCCTCCACGACGATGCGCACAGGTGAGGTGTACTTTGAGGCTGCTCAATGCAAGACCCAGCTTGGAGCTTCAAAGGACGAAGTGGTGGTATTGTTGGACAGTGCCGTGGCAGCTTGCAATCATCCTCTCGATGCAACAGCAGCGCCGTACGTGCTTGCACGTGGTCAGATGAATGCCGAACTCAGTCAGTATAAGAAAGCCATCGCCGACTATAATGTCTACGATACGTTGATGTACGGACGTGCCAACGCTGAGTTCTATTTCGCCCGCTACCAGTGCGAGGTTAAGGTTCGCCAGTATCAGCAGGCTCTTAACGACATCGCCCACGCCGCCTACATCGGCGGTCAGAACACTCCGTTCTACCTTGCTGAGATGGCTTCGCTCCAGCTTAGAGTGAACATGCTTGAGGATGCAGTGAAGTCAAGCGACCTCTGTCTCAGTCTTTCACCTGAAAACACCGATGCCCTTATAATAAAGGGTGTGGCTCTTGTCAATTTGAAGAAGAAGGACGAAGGCATGGAGTGCTTCCGCAAGGCAAGCGAACTGGGCGACAAGCGCGGTGACGAATATCAAGAGAAATATAAGTAACTCAAGTTTCGCATGTCTATGACATGCTGTCAGTTAACGAGTTGACAAGTAAACAAGGAGATTTGCATTGCTTGTTTAAAGTAATACGAAAACAACGCCTTTTAAGGCGGTTTTATGAAATAAAGCAAAAGGGCAAGACAGCTATAAAACCTGTCTTGCCCTTTTTGCGTATAGTCCGTATTGTTATCGGTTGTCTTAGATGGAGCGGAGGAACATTACCACTGCGTCACGATCGGCCTTCGAAAGGTTATAGAACTTCTCGGCTGACGAGTAAGCGTGGCTGCGCTTGTCGTAGGCGTGCCACATGATGGCTTCCACCTCGTTACGTGCGCGGCAGTCGTGCAAGCGCTCCACACCAGAACCATTGATTTCTGCCAGTCCACGTCCCCAGAGCGGAGTGGTGCGACACCATGATCCGTGGATGTCGTTAATCATGTAGAGCTTGTGCTGCATCATGTCCGAGTAAGGATAGATGGTCTGATTCTTATAGCGCGGCAGCTTCTTGTCGGCAATCATGTTAGGTGTCCAGTAGTTGTCATCGCCAGTTTTCCATGACGGACGGTGGCAGGCGGCACAACCCATCTGAGTGAACAGTTCCTTGCCTCTCTGCACACGAGCGTCGTTGAGGTTACGAGCGCGAGGAATGGCAAGTCCGCGGTGCCATACCATAAACTCATAGAACTTGTCAGCCGACATCTCCGGTGAGAAGTTATGCCACTGGTTGTCAAACTGATTGGTGCCAGGCGAGAGCAGGTTCTTCACCTTGTCGCTGATGGCATCGTCGGTGTCTGCCCAGAAAGGCGATGTGGGATCCTTCTTGATTTTCTCTATCACTTCCTTGTCAGCAGCCATAGCGTCAGCCCAAGCCGTAGTGGTGTAGAGCTTCGGACGGTCCGGACGTGATACGTTAGTGATGTTCCAGATGGCGTTGGCACCGGGACCGTCCTGAAGTGTGGCGCGAGTCAGAGCGTATGTGAAGCGCTTCACCATCTTCTTTCCCTCACCTCCGTCAGCAGTCTTGCCTGCTCCGACGGTGGCTGTATACCATGCGCCGGTGGCGAAATCGTTGGCATCGGCATCCCAGAAGTTAGGATTGACATATTCGCTGACGTTAGCCACCTTGGCTACGTTCTTGTAGTAGTTGGCGGTTGAGGCATACTGAGCCTTGATGTCGTCCTCCGTTATGGCATCGAGCAGACCCGTACCCATCACGCCGATGGTTGACTCCACACGCACAGCCACGGCCTTGTTGCCCGTGTCGTAAGGATTCGGAGTTGTGCGGAAGGCAGAACGCGGTATGGAAATCTCAGGATAGATGAGGTCATACGATTCGCCGTCAGGGAACTTCATCGGCAGTCCGCTCTCCATGGCAGTGACGTGATGCCACTGCATCTTTATCTGGCTCTCGTCAATAGGAGCCTTGAAAGGCTCCGTAGCCTGAGTCTGAGGCATGCCGGTCACCTCTGCTACGTAACCACCGTCGTTGCTGTTGGCACCGTCGGTAGGATGATAGACGGCGAGCAGATAACCGTTGCCGTTGCCATACTGTGTCACGAACGAGTCCATGCGACGTCCATGACCATAGTTGGGGTGGCAGTCCAGGCATGAGCGGCGAACAGAAGCCGGACCTAAACCACCGAATCCTGAAGCTGCAGATGTAAACTGGCGCTCGAAGAATTTCTCTCCAGCGTTGAAGTCGTCAAGCAGTCCCTGCTGCTCCACGGCTGGAGTCTCGTCCTCGTAGCAGCCGGAAGCCACGTTGTCTGTAGTTCCCAGTTCGCCACCAGGATACCATTCCGACTTGTCGAAATTACCGACAGCCTGACCTACGTACTTGGCATCAGCCTCAATAGGATCGGCACCGTTGCCGCCTGGTGTCGGGTCGTCGTCAGAACATGACACCAATGACAACGACAGGCACATTGCCATAGATCCGAAAAGATAGATTCTCTTATTCATAATGTATTTTGTTTATATCACATTCTTTTAGATAGCGTCCTGCAGATTAATCCAAGTGGCAGCTTTCTTTAGCTCGTCGCTGAGGTTAGATACGGCGTCGATGCAGTCCTTTACGCGCTGTGCACCCGGCTCCTCCACGAACGACTTGCCGCTGTTCTTGGCAGTCTCGAGAGTCTGGATGGCGTTGTTGAGAGCTGTAGACAGATCGTTCAGACCAGAATAGTTCATCTTCTTGAGAAGGTTCATCATTGAGTTCTCGGCAGGTGATGTGGCGTTCACGTCACGAGTGCCGTAGAGCGTGTTCTTGATAGAGTAGATGTTGTCCTGATAGTCGATGAACGAACGGTGGCTGTAGGGCGACTCGATATAGTCAATTGACTCTCTTTCGCCATCCTCTGTTACGCCGGCATTGCCTGTGGCAACACGATAAGCCTGACCCAGCTTCTGGTCGGCAACCTCAGCGCAGATGTTGTCGCAGCCGCCGATGAATATCTGGTTCATTGTGCCCTGCCAAGAGTGATAACCGGTTGTGGCAGACGGTGAGAGCAGATGCTGACCGTAGCACATTGTGCCGTTGGCTGCCAGTCCGTTATAGCGGAGCGAAGTGAACACGTAGCTGGCGTTGCTGAGTACGCTCTTTGTCTCGTTGCTTGCTGCACTACCCATCCATGTAAACTCAAGGAGAGCAGTGATGTTCTTCACGTCAGCGGCTACAGCCTGGAGGAATGCCAGCTCGTCGATGCCCTTTACGGATGTCATTTCCTCTTCTGTATCGTTAGCTTTGAGAGCTTCCACTGTGCGGTTCTTTCCATTGCGGAAGAGCACGAACTCCATACCGTGGAAACCGAGCACAGACTGGAATTTTGAGTTGTTCTTAGATACGAACTCTGCAGGGTCGTCGCCCTTGAAGCCTGCAATGAGAGTCTGGTTGTTAAGAGCGTTCTTCAGCTCTTCACGGTCGAGAGGCCATGAGTCGATATGCGGGTCGAGCTCGTTGTCAGAAGCCGAACCGAAGAGGAATGCCTCGCTGCGCTCCCACTCACGACGTGTGTCCTTGAATGCCTCGCATGCTGCGTCAATATGGCTCTGTGTCATAGTGCCAGCCTCTGCAGCCTTATAGAGAGTCTGCGAAGCACTGTAGAGAGTGCGTGCGTTGGCGGCAAGAGCCTGATAAGTGGGATACACTACGTTCTGGACATAGTTCTTTGTAACCTTCTCCATGTCCTTGTCGGAGCTGTTTATCTTTGTGGTGGCCTGTCCTATTTCGGGCAGCTCGAACTTCTCGTCGACTCCGTTGTCGTCACTACATGCACTGAATCCGAGTGTCATGGCTCCGAGAAGGAAAGCCATCACGAATTTCTGAATCTTTTTCATCGTTTTGTTACTATTAAATTATATGATTGGTTTTATTGTTCTTTATTAAAGGAACTGTCCCTGATAAGCCACGCCAATGTTGATGGCTGGCTCGTCGTTATACTGTGCCTTGAACTTGCGGTAGTTGTATTCGGCCTTCACGCATATCTGTGGCATTGGGTAATAGTTGATGCCGCCGGCGAAAATCTTCTTTGAGGTGTATTCCTTCGAGCCTCCGAGATAAGAGTTATAGTATTCGAAGTGGCCGAAGACATACAGCTTCTGACGGTCTGCACGCAGCTTGGCTATCTGCGAGAACACGTCGTAGCCCACCTCAATGCTTGTGGCGATGGCGTGCGATCCGAACGCCTGATTGGTCTGATACGGCTTGACATACTGCGTGTTGGGCTTGCGCATGGCGCTGATGGTATTGGCGTCGCTCACGTAGCCATAGTCGGCATTGCCTCGTGCCACCCAGTTGTGGGCGTTGTAAGTGAAGTCGATGGCTCCGAGATACACGTTGCCTTTCACCTTCTTGTTGTTGCCCTTCTCCATGTCGTGAGGCACGGCGTTGTGCATTGACTGTCCGTAATATCCGCTCAGTCCGACGCGGAGTCCGGGCAGCGTGTAGTTGTCAATGCGGGCAGAGAAGCCGTACTTGTTGGCAGTCTCAAACTCGAACGGCTTCGTAGTGCCGGGATTTATCCATTTATCGCGTGAGAACTGCCATGCGTCCAGGCCGGCAATCATCTGCAACTCATAACGGAAGTCGCCTGAAAGTCCCCAGAACGAAACGCCTGTCTGGTGCCATGTGCATGGGAGGATGGTGTTTTCGCCCTCAGGACGGTAGACGGTGAAGAAATTGAGCGGCTCATGATAGGCGTTGGTCAAACCCACTGGCACTACGATATGACCTGCGCGGATGTTGGCGAATCGTCCGAACGACTTCTGAATCCAGAACTGCTCCAGCTCAACTTCGCCACCGCGCTCCTGCTCCTGCTCAAACTCGATGGATTCCTCTGCCTCGTATTCGATGGCAGAACCAGTGCCGCCGTGCTCAAACTCGATCTCCGTACCGAGCGTCCAGCCCTTGCCGAAGTCGTAACCAAGATAGATAACGGCATGCGGTATGTCGAAGCGTCCGTGGCTCGGGTCGTTCTTGCGTGAGCTTGCCGAGCTGTATCGGTTGCCGGAATCGCTGTAGAAGTTGCGACTCAGCGCCACCTCGCCATATCCGCCTACGCTAAGACGGTTGCCCTTCGAGTGCTGCATGACGCTGTCGGCAGCCACTGTCTGTGCCTGCATGGCGAGCGGCGAAAGGGCAAGAATCGCACAAGTCATTGAAAGGATTTCAGATTTCTTCATCTTTTTCGTTATTATAATATTGTTATTATTGCTTATCTGTTTGATGAAAATTATAACACAAAGTGTCCTTGATAGGATTTTGTCTTGGTGCTTAATTTTTTCTGCAAAGGTATTTATATCCGAAAAGGTAGACAATACCTAAATTTTGGTAAAATTCCTTAATGGTTGTTTTGGCGTTTTCGTTATTGTCGAAAGTTGGGATATTTGACCATTTTTAGGTAATGAGAAGCTTTAAAAAACACATTATTACGGAAAATACCTACATATAGTGATTGGTAATTTCGTGTTTTTTTTGTTATTTTGCAGCCGTAATAATAATTAATGTGACAAAAGGTAAGCGAATTTTGGCTTTCGTCCTTCGCAATTAGTCACAATTAGGTATAAGCAACTCAAATATGAAGCATCAGAAAATGTACGAGCCCGATGACAAGATGATTTCTCTTATCAGGGACAACTATAACCTGCTGCAGAGCCTTGGAAGCTTCGGCATAAGTCTCGGCTTCGGCGATAAGACCGTAAAGCAGGTGTGCGAGGAGCAGAAGGTGGACACATATACGTTCCTTGCGGTTGTGAATTTCACCATTAACGGCAACAGTTATCTTGAGGATGTCTCTAAATTGTCAGTACCTACGCTCCTTCAGTATCTCAGAGCAAGCCATGCTTACTACATAGAGTTCCAGCTGCCGTTCATACGCCGCGAGCTTATGGACGCCCTTGACGAGAACGATAGCCTTGCCAAGCTTATAATGAAACTGTATGACGAATACGCCCGTTCCGTCACTACGCACATGAAGTATGAGGAGCGTAACGTCTATCCGTACGTGGAGGCGCTGCTCGAAGGTAAGGTGGCTGGAAGCTTCGAGATTGATATGTACTCGAAGCATCACAGCCAGGAAAGCACGAAGCTGCGCGAGCTGAAGAGCATCATCATCAAGTATCTGCCCAGCGACGGGTTGCATAACAATCAGCTCTCAGCCACTCTTTATGATATATATAATAATGAGGAATGGCTTGCGTTGCACGCCCAGGTGGAGGACAACATCTTTATTCCTGCTGTAAGACGACTGGAACAGAAATCGAAGCAGAGCGACGTGACAGCCAAGATATCCAATATGATAAGCAAGAATCAGGAAGGAACGGAGGCTCTCGGTGAGCGCGAAAAGGACGTCATCGTGGCGCTCGTGCAGGGTATGACCAACAAGGAAATAGCCGATCATCTTTGCATCGCTGTCAACACAGTCATCACTCACAGACGTAACATTGCGCGTAAGTTGCAGATACACAGCCCGGCAGGGCTTACCATTTACGCAATAGTTAACAACCTCGTGGATATCTCTACGGTGAAGCTATAAAATCGGCATTCTTTTAACAAGTTTTAAGGCGGAAAATTTTTCCGCTTTTTTTATGTCCAATAGGTACAGGAGTCACTTTTTTATAGTATCTTTGCAAACGTTTCGAGGAGATGAAAGTTGAAACTTTTGCGGCAATGATTATCCGAAAAGTTTTCCAAAACGGACAACTTTTGGAAACTTCGAATTGAAAAAGTTTTCCAAAAAGGGTAACTTTTTAAGACTGCGACATAATAGAATTTACTAAAAATATTAAACTAAGCGATATGAAAGATTTTATAATTACCAAGCGTGATGGATCTCACGATAGGTTTTCTTTGGACAAGATAATGAACGCCATAATTAAGGCATTCCAGTCGGTCGGTGAAGACGTCGACTTGAATGCAGTCTCTAAGATTCTCAGTCACTTAAGCATTTCTGAGGGTATCACCGTAGAGGATATTCAGAACCAGGTGGAGGAGGCTCTTATGCGCGAGGGTTATTATAAGGTAGCTAAGTCTTTCATGCTCTATCGTCAGCGTCACAACGAGGATCGCGAGACGTTGGAGAAGCTTAAGTTCCTTACAGATTATTGCAAGGCATCGAATGCTGCCACTGGTTCAAAGTTTGACGCAAATGCAAACGTGGAGCACAAAAACATCGCAACTCTTATCGGAGAATTACCCAAGGCAAGCTTCATCCGTCTGAACCGCCGTCTGCTCGTCGACCGTATCAAGCAAATGTTCGGAAAGGACGTGGCAGAGGAGTATATCGACAAGCTCAACCACCACTTTATATATAAGAATGACGAGACATCGCTTGCCAACTACTGCGCATCCATAACGATGTATCCGTGGCTTATGAACGGCACCGGTCCTATCGGTGGCAACTCTACTGCTCCGACCAACCTCAAGTCGTTCTGCGGAGGCTTCGTCAATATGGTGTTCATGGTGTCAAGTATGCTCAGCGGTGCGTGTGCCACACCGGAGTTCCTTATGTACCTTAACTACTTCATCGGTAAGGAATATGGCATCGACTACTGGAAGGAAGCCGACAAGGTGGTGGACCTTTCCGTCAAGCAGCGCACCATTGACAAGATCATCACAGACTGCTTCGAGCAGATTGTCTATTCCATCAACCAGCCTACCGGCGCACGCAACTATCAGGCTGTATTCTGGAACGTAGCTTATTATGACAAACCATACTTCGAGAGTCTCTTCGGCGACTTTATGTTCCCAGACGGATCGAAGCCCGACTGGAACGGACTTTCATGGTTGCAGAAGCGCTTCATGAAGTGGTTTAACAAGGAACGCACCAAGACCGTGCTGACCTTCCCCGTGGAGACAATGGCGCTCCTCACCAAGGACGGCGACGTCATTGACAAGGAGTGGGGCGACTTCACAGCGGAGATGTATTCAGAGGGTCACTCTTTCTTCACATACATGAGCGATAATGCCGACTCGCTCAGCTCTTGCTGCCGTCTGCGCAACGAGATTCAGGACAACGGCTTCAGCTATACGCTCGGAGCTGGTGGCGTTTCAACAGGTTCGAAGAGCGTGCTCACTATCAACCTGAACCGCTGCATTCAGTACGCCGTGAAGAACGGACTCGACTATGCTGACTATCTTTCAGAGGTTATCGACCTCTGCCACAAGGTGCAGTTAGCTTACAACGAAAACCTCAAGGAACTGCAGAAGCAGGGCATGCTGCCGCTCTTTGATGCCGGATACATCAATATGAGCCGTCAGTATCTCACCATCGGCGTGAACGGTCTGGTTGAGGCTGCCGAGTTTATGGGCTTGAAGATCAGTGACAATCCTGACTATCTCCACTTCGTGCAGAAGGTGCTCGGACTGGTGGAGAAGTTCAACAAGCAGTATCGCACTAAGGAAGTGATGTTCAACTGCGAGATGATTCCTGCCGAGAACGTGGGCGTGAAGCATGCCAAGTGGGACCGCGAGGACGGCTATTTCGTTCCGCGCGACTGCTATAACAGCTACTTCTACGTAGTGGAGGACGACTCATTGAACATCGTGGACAAGTTTAAGATGCATGGCGCTCCTTACATCGAGCACCTTACAGGTGGCTCAGCGTTGCACATGAACCTTGAGGAACATCTCTCAAAGGCTCAGTATCGTCAGCTTCTGCGCGTAGCGGCGAAGGAGGGATGCAACTACTTCACGTTCAATATTCCCAACACCATCTGCAACGATTGTGGTCATATCGACAAGCGTTACCTGAAGAAGTGTCCGCATTGCGGCAGCGAGAATGTCGACTATATGACACGTATCATCGGCTATCTGAAGCGCGTAAGCAACTTCTCGCAGGCTCGTCAGCAGGAGGCAGAGCGTCGTTTCTATGCAGGAGCCAATCAGTCGCTGCAGGACTAAGAGTCAGAAACCCCTAACATTATAATTATAGTAATTATGCTTAATTATCTCAATACAGGAATTGTCTTTCAGGAAATCCCGGATGAGGTGACATTGTCCATCAACATCACGGGGTGTCCGTGCCGCTGTCCGGGCTGTCACAGCCAGTATCTGTGGGAGAACATCGGTGAACCGCTTACGCCAATGGTGCTCGATAAATTTATGAGACAGTATGGCGGCGACATTACGTGCATCTGCTTTATGGGTGGCGACGCTGACCCGAAGTATGTCAGCCAGCTGGCGCAGTATCTGCATCGTGAGCACGAAGGGCTGAAGGTGGCTTGGTATAGCGGTCGTCAGACTTTCCCGAAGGCAATACGCAAGCGCGACTTCGACTACATCAAGCTCGGTCCGTACATTGAGCATCTCGGATGCCTCAAGGAGCGCACCACCAACCAACGCCTCTATAAGCGTGCCGTTGGTGATGACTTTACGGATATCACGTCGCGTTTCTGGAAGAAATAAGAGTGTAAGAAAACATGAACTTTGGCAATGAGTGAGACAATTCACAAACCAAGTATAGCAATCATCGACCCCAACACGCTTGCCGTGTTGGGGTTGACGCATTTATTAGAGTCGGTGATGCCGAAAATCACCGTAGACGCTTACGGGTCGTTTGCAGAACTTGAGGCAAACCATCCCGAGCGTTATTTCCATTTCTTTGTGGACGTTCGTATTGTCCTTTCGCATATGGCTTTCTTTCAGGCGCAGCGCCACAAGACCATTGTCCTCGTCAATTCGCTTGCCGATGAGGACGCGTCCGTAGGTTCGTTCCACACTATATGCGTGAGTCAGTCAGAGAAGCAGCTGCTCCGTTCGCTGCTCATGCTCGAACAGCACGCCCATGCACATGGCAAGAATCTTCCGTCTGTGCTGAAAGAAGACGCGCCAACGGCAGACGACCGAAGCATGGCGTGTCCGCTGTCGGCGCGTGAAATGGAAGTGATGGCGCTGGTGGTGAAGGGAAACATCAACAAGGAGATAGCCGAACGGCTCAGTCTGAGTCTGCCCACCGTGGTGTCGCATCGCAAGAATGTGATGGCAAAGCTCGGCATTCATTCCGTGTCTGCCCTGACAATATACGCCGTTATGCACGGTCTTGTGGATGTGAATGAGATATAAAGATTGTATTGTCTGTTTAGACATATAAAAGAAAAAAGCGGTATAGGAAACTTGCTATTGAGTTCCTATACCGCTTTTTTGTATGCTTTTGGCTGATTTCTACTACAGCACTGGAGCGAGGAAATGGGCGAACCATCCTACGAACTTCTGCCATCCAGTGCGGAATTCTTTCCACTTTTCTGGTGTAAGCTTAAAGCTGCGCGTCTTGTCGTGGTCGAACATGTGCGACAGTTCTGCCGTTGTGCAGGGGTCGATGATTACGGCGTTCTCCTCATAATCGAAGCGCAGGCTGCGTGAATTGAGGTTTGCGCTGCCCACTGTACAGAACATTCCGTCCACCATTATTATCTTAGTGTGATGGAATCCCGGTTCGTAAATATATACGTCCACGCCGTGCTTCATCAGCTTGTGTACGTTGTAGAACACGCAGTCGGGCGTCAATGGAATGTCGCTCTTTGCCGATACCATCACCTCCACCTTTACGCCGCGCTTTACGGCACGCTTAAGAGCACGTTTCAGCTTGCCAGTTAGGGTGAGGTAGGGGTTGACGAGCTTTATGCTGTCCTTGGCATCGTTGATGGCATTGAAGTAGAACTGGCGTATAATCTTGTTGGATGTACGCGGTTCGCGATTGATAATGCCCACCATCTTGTGTCCCGCTGTGCAGCAGGTGTCAGGCTTGAGGTCGTGAAAGTAATAGCCTCCGCGTATGCCTCGGAAGTATTTAGCTCCGTGAACGTTTTGTCGTGCCGTCTTGTTCCATATTCTGAGAAAGATGGCCTGCAGCGTGTTCACCTCGTCGCCGTCAATGCGGCAGTGCATGTCGCGCCATTCTCCCACCTGTGGCGTTCCGTTTATGTAATAGTCTGCCACGTTCATACCTCCCGTATAGGCTATCTGTCCGTCTATTACCACAATCTTACGGTGGTCGCGATGGAGCACATGATTAATCCAAGGGAAGCGTATGGGGTCGAATTCATAAATCTCGATGCCACGCTTGCGTATTGCCTTTATGTGCTTCTTGAGAAGCGGCTGGTTGTTTGAGTCGTTCCCGAATCCGTCGAAGAGGGCACGCACTTCCACGCCTTCCTTCGCTTTCTCTGCAAGCAGATCAAAGAGTAGGGAGGCTATCGAGTCGTTTCGGAAATTGAAGTATTCGAGGTGCACGCTGCTGCGTGCTTGTCTTATTGCGCAGAACATGTCGTCGAACTTCTCCTGCCCGCTCATAAGCAGCGTCACGCTGTTGTTGTCAGAGAATCGGATGCCTTCTTCACGCAGCTGTCTTACGATGGTTGAGTCGCTTCTCTGGGCGTTGGCTGCGGAGAGGAGGCAGAAGTTGGCGATAATGGTTACGATTAATGTCCTGAATGTCATTCTTGCTTTTTGTCTTTATACCTTGCAGCGTATTTCTTTATACCATGCAACGGTAATGGTCTACCACTCCGAGTAAGTGTTGCTTGTCGTCCACGACAAGTACAGAGTGGATTTTATATTTGTTCATTATCTTTTGTATCTCGCTGATCTTGGTAGTCGGAAGCACCATCTTAGGCGTTGTGGTCATGATGTCCTCCACGTGCTTGACGAAGAAATGCTCTTTCCATTTCTCCATGGCTCGTCGGATGTCGCCGTCCGTGATAAGTCCTACCACGCGGTTGTCTTCCATTGCCACGCCCAGTCCGAGCTTTCCTTTGCTGACGAGAATGATGGCGTCGCCGAGATTCATGTCGCGTGTAAGTACGGGTAGGTCGTCAGAGCGCATCACGTCTTCAGCCGTTGTAAGGAGTCGCTTGCCGAGTGATCCGCCGGGATGGAACTGTGCGAAGTCGCGCGGCTTGAAGTCGCGCACCTTCATCAGCGCCACCGCAAGTGCGTCGCCCATAGCGAGAGTAGCCGTTGTGCTGCTTGTCGGGGCGAGGTTGAGCGGGCAGGCTTCCTTTTCCACACGCACATTGATATGCGCCGTGCTGTATTTTGCAAGGAGCGAATCTGGATTGCCGCTCATGCCGATGATTGGGATTTGCATGTGCAGCACCATGGGAATGAATCTCAGCAACTCGTCTGTCTGACCAGAATTGCTTATGGCAAGAACGACGTCGTCCTTGGTCATAACGCCAAGGTCGCCGTGATAGACGTCGAGTGGGTTGATGAAGAAGGACGGCGTACCCGTGCTGGAGAGCGTGGCTGCTATCTTGGCTCCGATGTGTCCGCTCTTGCCCACGCCAGTAACGATTACCTTTCCGTGGCAGTTGAACATCAGTTCCACTGCTTTCTCGAAGTTTTCGTCCAGTCGTGGTATGAGATTGAGCATTGCTTCTGCCTCGTCTTTTATGCAATGGGCGGCATATTCGTTCACATGCTTTAGTCGTTCTGAAGCTATATCGTTCATGTTGATTATTTTATTGTTTGTCGTTTTATTTGAATCCGGTTTGGAATCTGATTTAGTGAGATTCTATTCAAGAATCTTTTCCACCAGTCCTTCCAGCTTGTCGAGGAAGAGCATGTTAGGTCCGTCGCTCAGCGCATTGTCTGGGTCGGGGTGCACTTCGAAGAAGTAGCCGTTGGCACCGAATGCCTTTGCTGCCAATGCCATTGACGGCACGAAGCGGCGGTCGCCTGATGTCTTGCCACCGCCGGCTCCTGGTCGCTGCACGCTGTGTGTGCAGTCCATCACCACGCGTGGCGTGATGTCGAGCATATCGGCGATGTTTCTGAAGTCCACCACGAGGTTGTTATATCCGTACATGTTGCCGCGTTCGGTGAGCCACACTTCCTTTGCTCCGGCTTCCATGGCTTTCTCCACCGGATAACGCATGTCCATACCGCTGAGAAACTGTGCTTTCTTTATGTTAACGGTCTTTCCTGTCTTGGCTGCTGCCACGAGCAGGTCGGTCTGTCGGCAGAGGAAAGCAGGAATCTGCAGCACGTCACACACCTCGCCGGCAGGTTCAGCCTGATAGCTCTCGTGTATGTCCGTAAGGACGCGCAGTCCATAGCGCTCCTTGATGTCTGCGAGCATCTGCAGTCCTTTGTCGAGTCCCGGACCGCGGAATGAGTGGATGGATGTGCGGTTGGCCTTATCGAAGGAGGCCTTGAATATGATGTCGGTGCCGAGCTTGGCATTGATGCGCACAATTTCTTCGGCGACGGTGTTGAGCAGCTCCTGCGATTCGATGACGCATGGACCGGCGATGAATAGTGGTTGCATATGAAGGGTTATATCGTTTTTTAGTTTTACAATTGCGTTTCTATAGTATAACAATGCAAAGGTAATAAATTTTCTATACAATTACATTCTACACATCATTAATAAAATAAATAATAAAAAAAGCTTTACTGTAGATTGCCGGGTGTATTGCCCTTGGAATCTTGCAGTAAAGCTTTCTAAATGTATTGTCTTAATCCTAAAGTAGGATGAATGTATTGTCTAAAGATGATGTGTCTTATTCTGCTGAGACAAACTCGTCGAGGAAGCGTGTGTCGTTCTCAGAGAACATACGGAGGTCAGCCACACGATACTTCAGGTTGGTGATACGCTCGATGCCGAGACCGAAAGCGTAGCCAGTGTAAACCTTGCTGTCTATGCCGCAAGCCTCGAGGACGTTCGGGTCCACCATGCCACAACCGAGAATCTCCACCCATCCGGTGTGCTTGCAGAAGCCGCATCCCTTGCCACCGCAGATGTGGCATGAGATGTCCATCTCAGCGCTTGGCTCTGTGAAGGGGAAGTAGCTTGGACGCAGACGGATTTTTGTGTCCGGACCGAAAAGCTCGCGTGCGAATGTCAGCAACACCTGCTTGAGGTCGGTGAACGATACGTTCTTGTCGACGTACAGACCTTCGAGCTGATGGAAGAAGCAGTGGGCGCGTGCCGAGATGGCCTCGTTACGATATACACGACCCGGGCAGATTACGCGGATGGGCGGTTCCTGATGCTCCATGATGCGGCTCTGGTCGTTGGAGGTGTGTGAGCGAAGGAGAATGTTCTTTGTGACATCCAAGCCGCTCTGCTCAATGAAGAACGTGTCCTGCATGTCGCGTGCGGGATGGTCAGCGGCGAAGTTCAGCTTTGTGAAGACATGAAGGTCGTCGTCAATCTCCGGTCCTTCGGCAAGGGTGAAGCCCATGCGCTGGAAGATGTCGATGATCTGATTCTTTACGATAGTGAGCGGATGGCGTGTGCCAAGCTGTATTGGGTAAGCTGAGCAGGTAAGGTCGAAGTCGTCAGATGACTCCTCTGCCTCTGCGTTCTGCTCCTTGAGCTCGTTGATTTTCTGCAATGCGAGCTGCTTGAGCTCATTGATCTTTATTCCGACAGCCTTCTTCTGGTCTGCAGCAACGTTACGGAAGTCAGCCATAAGCGCTGTGATTTCACCTTTCTTGCTGAGATACTTCAGTCGGAGCTGTTCTATCTCTTCGGCGTTGCTTGCCTGGAGATTGCTCACTTCTTTGAGAAGCTGATCTATCTTTTCTAAAATCATATCTTGAAAAATAAAGTATTTTTTAATGTATGTTCTTGTATGTTTTATGCGTGTCACCGTCTTTAAATTGTATGCGCCGACAGTGGCTCGTTAAAAAACAATGCAAAGGTAATATTTTTTGATTTAAAAAAGAACTATATCGAAATAAAGTTGTACTTTTGCAGTTAAAATTTGAGGGGTAGGCTAATGTCCTACAATATAGTATGAAAAAAGTAATTGTGTTTATTGTGCTGGGCGTTTTCGTCGGCATGGTATGTTTTTCTTCTGTAGGTTGTTCGGGTAAGAAACCTGAGCCAGTTGACTCCGACAGCATCAGTGCCATTTCTGACACGACGGCTGCAGACACTCTCGACCAGATTATCGCGGAGACTCCGATGCCATCGGCTGCAGACGAGTTGTTCGACGATTTCTTCTTCAATTTCGCCGCCAACAGAAAGCTTCAGATGAAGCGAATCGTTTTCCCCTTGCCCGTCATTGCGGGTAAGGACACTACGTTTCTGCCCAAGAAACGCTGGAAGATGGACCACTTCTTCATGCATCAGGATTTCTACACGCTTATTTTCGACAACATGAAGCAGATGAATGTCGTGAAGGACACCACCATCAATCATGTCGTGGTGGAGCGCATAAACCTTCCGCGCCGTTATGTCAAGGGATATGTCTTCAATCGTATCCGTGGCGAATGGAAGATGACGTCCATTGTCAAGACGAGTCTGAAGGCCAGCAAGAACGCCTCTTTCCTTTCTTTCTACCATAAGTTCGTACGCGATACGGCTTTCCAGGTGAGAAGCGTAAACGACCCCCTTGAGTTTACCGGACCTAATCCTGACGACGACTTCAGCAGCATGTCGGGCATACTTGCGCCTGAGCAGTGGCTGTCGTTCGCGCCTGAACTGCCATCCGGCACCATTTACAATGTCATTTACGGACAACGCTATACGGAGAGCAATCAGAAGATTTTCGTTATCCGTGGCATTGCCAACGGTCTTGAGACCGAGCTGACGTTCCGCCGTAAGGGTGGACATTGGAAACTAATGAAACTTTTAATGTGATGATGAAAGACTTCCTTGATCATAGCCTCTTGGCTCACAACACTTTCGGCATCGAAGCAAGGTGCCACCGCTTTATTGAGTTCTCCACCGTTGAAGAGGCGCAGGCTGCTGCAGGTATTGTGCGTGATGCCGACCTCCCTCTCCTCATAGTAGGCGAGGGCAGCAATCTTTTGCTCACGCGCGACTTTCCTGGTATCGTGCTTCATTCTGCCATAAAGGGACGTGAGGCCACTCCGCAGGCTGACGGCAACATTATGCTTCGTTGCGGTTCCGGCGAGACTTGGGACGACATTGTGGCGTATTGCGTGGAGAAAGGGTGGTATGGTTCGGAGAATCTGTCGCTCATCCCGGGCGAAGTAGGTGCGAGTGCTGTGCAGAACATAGGAGCTTATGGCGTGGAGGCGAAGGACCTTATATATAAGGTGGAGGCTGTGGAGATAGCCACAGGACGCGTCGTTGAGTTCTCCAACGAGGACTGTCGCTATGCTTATCGTGACAGCCGTTTCAAGCACGAATGGAAGAACCGCTATCTGGTCACCTACGTCACATATCGTCTTTCTTCCTCATTCACTCCCGACCTCGACTATGGCAACATCCGTTCCTCGCTTGAGGCAGATGGCATTGCCGTGCCTACAGCCAGCCAGCTGCGCCAGACCATCGTGAAGATTCGCAAGGCAAAGTTGCCTGACCCGCGTGTTACGGGCAATGCAGGCAGCTTCTTTATGAATCCGATTGTCGCTCGCGACATTTACGAGCGTTTGGCAGTGCAATATCCCGGTATGCCGCATTACGATATGGGTGAAGCCGGCGTTAAGATTCCTGCAGGATGGATGATAGAGCAATGCGGATGGAAAGGACGTTCGTTAGGACGTGCCGGAGTGCATGACCGTCAGGCTCTTGTCCTCGTCAATAAGGGAGGAGCTACTGGCAATGACGTTGTCTGTCTTTATAAGCGCATAATAGAAGACGTCAAGGCTAAGTTCGGCATTGACATTCATCCGGAAGTTAATGTCATTTAGTTTTATAGAATGCGTTAAAGATAATAGGATACGATAATAAAGAAAAAGGTTGACAATCTTGCTGAACAGGATTTTAATTGTTCAGAGATTGTCAACCTTTTTCTATATTGTCGTTTCTTTTGTTTCCGCTTCACACGTTTCAGTGTGTGGCTTTCCACCAAGCCGTCTGTTTCTTTGTCTCCACCACGCGTTCGTGCTTTGACGGGTCTGAAGTGGTCATGCCGGAGAAAGCGTTTACGGCTATGGCTTTTCTTCCAGTGTAAGAGTAAATCTTTTCCGTGCAAGCCTTATAAGGCACGAGCTGACTGAGTAGCGTGTTGAATTCGGTGAGGCTTGTCTCGTCATCTGTGCACAGATGCTTCACGTAGTCGCCGAAGTCGTAATAGACTGTGGGGGTGAAGTGGTCTGCGTCGAGGTCCTGAATCTTGTCTATGTCGGCATCGTTAATAGTGTGAAGCGCATTGATGTTCTTCATAAGAGCCGCCATCTGGTCAATGTAGGCGCAGTCTGTCACGCCGATTGCACCGTATGGCATGTCGTACTTCGAGTAGAAATCATGAAATTCCGTGCATACACTCTTATAGTCGGGCTGCGTCTGCATCAGATATTTGAAGATGTTCTGATAAGGCATGCCGAAAGCCATAATCTCCGATGTGGACGCTATCACGTGGTCAGTAACGGTGCGCAGGTCGTACGCCACTTCTATGGTAGAGAGATAGCAGTCGTCAAAGAGGATAAACTGCATCTTCATTCCTGCATTGGTTATCGACTTTGCAAAGTCGGGTATCTCTATCTGGTATTCTGGTGATGTCCCTCCGAAGAATCTTGTGGCAACGTTCTTCTTTCCGTTAGACGGCAACCATCCCTCTCCGTGGCATCCCACAATCATGGCGTATGTCTTGGCAGGGGCATACACCTTCACCTGTCCCAGCAGGGCAGTGCGTCCCTCTGTGGTGAGATATGTCGGGGATGTGTATGTGGCAACGGTGTCGCGCACGCATCTCTTTCCGTTGTAAGTGATGTTGATAAGATTGCCCACATTGCCGTTCTTGGCAATGAATACGATAAGGTGTGTGTTGCCGAGACCGCCGTTTTCCGCTATTGCTCTCTCCATATCCCCGATGTTGGTGAGGAAGTTATAGTAGAGGCTTCCTGAATTGCCGCTGTATGGCATGAAGACGAAGATGGTTTTCTCTGCCGTTACGGGAGGCTTGGGGTTGTCGGAGTTTTCTGCCTTTCCGCACGATGCCATCGTAATGACAGCTATGGCAATGAGAATGGCTGATAATAGTTTTTTCATATAGTCTGTAAAAAAGCATGGAGGGTGTTACAGGTCTGCGTTGTTTCCGCCGTCCTGCAGCACCCTCCATATTGTTTTTGTTATTCTGAATGTCAGTTTAGTCTTCTCTTTAAAGACCCTTGCTTACTTTCCCTTCAGAGCCGCGATAGACTCCTTCAAGGCAGCAATCTTCTCTTCCGAGTCGCTCTGCTTCTTGCGCTCCATAGCTACGACAGCCTCCGGAGCGTGTGCCACGAACTTCTCGTTAGAGAGCTTCTTCTTCACACCGGCGAGGAAACCTTCGAGGTGCTTGAGCTGTGCCTCCTGCTTTGCAATCTCTGCCTCCACGTCAATCATGTCGCCGAGGGGTACTGCAAACTCGTCTGTGCCTATCATGAAAGCGGCAGCTGTGGCGTCCTTCTCTGCTACTACGTTGATGGCAGAGAGATTTGCCATCTTTGTGATTACAGCCGCGAAGTCCTCGTATGCGTTCTTTCCTACAGCCTGCAGTGTGAGTGCGTCCTTGTTGGGGATGTTCTTCTGGTTGCGTACTGTACGCACGCCAGCTACAATCTGCTTAACGTTCTCAATGGCTGCAGCAAGGGCGTTGTCCTCTTCTGTGGGAGCGTCCAGCTTCAGCTCGGCACGCATAATCGACTCGCCGTCCTTGCGGTCGTAGATGTGCTGCCAGAGTTCCTCGGTGATGAACGGCATAAACGGATGGAGCATCTTCAGGAGGTTCTCAAAGAAGGCGAGAGTCTGATTGTATGATGTGGCGTCGATGGGTTGTCCGTATGCCGGCTTCACCATCTCAAGATACCAGCTTGAGAACTCGTCCCAGAACAGCTTGTATACTGCCATCAGCGCCTCCGACAGACGATACTTCGAGAAGAGGTCGTTCACCTCCTCGTTGGTCTGCTTCAGCTTAGCCTCAAACCACTTTGCTGCGATGGCGTTGGCCTCAGGCTGCTCACCTTCAGCCACCTGCCAGCCCTTGACAAGGCGGAAGGCGTTCCATATCTTGTTGTTGAAGTTGCGTCCCTGCTCGCAGAGGCTCTCATCGAAGAGAATGTCGTTGCCTGCAGGAGCCGAGAGCATCATACCCATACGCACGCCGTCGGCGCCATACTTCTCGATAAGGGCGATCGGGTCGGGCGAATTGCCAAGACTCTTCGACATCTTGCGGCCCAACTTGTCGCGAACGATACCTGTGAAGTAAACATTGCGGAAAGGCACGTCCTTCATATACTCCTCGCCAGCCATAATCATACGGGCCACCCAGAAGAAGATGATGTCCGGACCGGTTACAAGGTCGCTTGTCGGATAATAGTACTTTATCTCCTCGTTGCCAGGATTGTTGATGCCGTCGAACAGCGAGATAGGCCAGAGCCATGAAGAGAACCATGTGTCGAGAGCGTCCTCATCGTGAATGAGCTGGTCGGCTGTGATATTCTCATAGCCCTCCATCTTGCGAGCCTCCTCAAGAGCCTCTTCCTTTGTGAGCGCTACGACGAACTTCTCCTCTTCGCCCTCGGCAGTGGGGAGGAAGTAAGCCGGGATGCGGTGTCCCCACCAGAGCTGACGTGAGATACACCAGTCCTGGATGTTCTCCAACCAGTTACGGTATGTGGTGACGTATTTTGTCGGGTGGAACTTAATCTTGCCCTCGAGTACTGGAGGCAGAGCGATGTCAGCGAAGTGCTGCATAGAAAGGAACCACTGCTTGCAGAGGCGCGGCTCTACGGCTGTGTCCTGATTGCGCTCCGAATAGCCCACCTTGTTGTCGTAGTCCTCAATCTTCTCCATCAGGCCGGCAGCCTTCAGGTCTTCAACAATCTGCTTGCGTACGTCCATACGGTCCATGCCTACGTACATGCCGGCAGCCTCAGAGATTGTGCCGTCAGGATTGAAGATGTCGATGGTCTCGAGGTTGTGAGTCTTGCCGAGAGCGTAGTCGTTGACGTCGTGTGCAGGAGTAACCTTCAGACAGCCCGTACCGAACTCGATGTCAACGTAGCGGTCCTCGATAACGGGGATGACGCGGCCTACGAGCGGCACGATTACCTTATGACCGCGGAGCCACTGGTTCTTCGGGTCCTTCGGGTTGACGCACATAGCGGTGTCGCCCATGATGGTCTCAGGACGGGTTGTGGCTACGACAGCGTAGTAGCGTCCGTCAGCGTCCTGATGAAGCACCTCGCCCTCGCAACCGGTAGGTACGACGGGGTTAGTGTCGGCGTCAGCCACGTAATAGCGCAGGTTGAAGAGATGGCTCTTCTCGTCGCGATAAATAACCTCCTCTGTAGAGAGCACGGTCTGTGCCTTCGGGTCCCAGTTCACCATGCGGAGTCCGCGATAGATGAGTCCCTTCTTGTAGAGGTCAACAAATACCTTGAGCACACTCTCCGAACGCTTCTCGTCCATAGTGAACGATGTGCGGTCCCAGTCGCAGCTGGCACCGAGACGACGGAGCTGCTTGAGGATGATGCCACCGTGCTCATTGGTCCAGTTCCATGCATGCTCGAGGAACTGCTCGCGTGTGAGGTCGCGCTTCTTGATGCCCTGCTCAGCGAGGCGGTTCACCACCTTAGCCTCGGTGGCGATGGAAGCATGGTCGGTGCCCGGCACCCAGCATGCGTTCTTGCCCTCCATGCGAGCACGACGCACGAGAATGTCCTGTATAGTATTGTTGAGCATGTGGCCCATGTGTAGCACACCCGTTACGTTTGGCGGGGGTATTACTATTGTGTAAGGCTGACGTCCGTCCGGCTTGCTGCTGAACAGCTTGTTGTCCAGCCAGTACTGGTACCATTTCGATTCCACTGCTTGTGGATCATACTTTGATGCTAATTCCATATTGTGTGTTATGTGTTATGTTTCTTTTAATTTGCAAAATTAGTAAAAAAGTGTGGGATAACAGCCATTAGCTTTAAATAAAAGTTGCATCTCAGTACTGAGCACTATACCAACAACGCTATCAATAGACTATTCATTTTTAAGTTCCTCCCTATATTTTCCTCTACCATTCAAAGTTTAGTGTTTGGATAACTTTAAAGTCTCAGCTCATTTTATCAATCCATTTGAACTTTCGTAACCATATATTAGTCGATGTTGATTTCTGCTTTATAAAGCTGATAAATTTCTCCTTTATTATTGAATTTAAATAGAAAAGCATCTATTGTAGGTGAGCCATAAACACCAATCTTTCTATCTTTGGGTAAAATGTCGCATCTTATCATTCCTTTATATGGTTCAGAGAAAATAGCTATATATGTGCAAGAATCGCTGACCTTAGAACCGAACATCGCAGCAATTTTTTCACAATAAACAGGATCATTCCATATAAAATCTTTCTCTTTTCGATAAGAATCTAATATTTGTTTGGTTTGATTATCAACACCTGGAAAATAAAACCATTCAAGATCTTCAATAGAATCTGATACACACAATTCGTTTGCATGATAATAAACTTGCAGAAGAGCATATGCCATTTTTATTGCTCTCTGTTCTGTTTTATTACCATAAATGTTGTTCTTCGCAGACATTGTCAAAGAAGCCCACCAAAAAAACAGCAAGAATAATACTCTCATGAATCTCATTTAAGTAACTGTTTAAAATTAAATTTACAATCAAGTTCCTTCAACTTCTCTTTTATGAAGAAATTCAAACCAACGACTGTCGAATATTACTATATTGGCTTCTTTCTGCATAATTTGGTTCAACTTTCTTGCAAACCGTTCCGAGATTTCATACATAAGTCCATTAAGGCCAATGCACACATCAAATTGTCCCCAATAAATCCATAATTGCTTTATCGGAATTTTGTAGTCATAATCAATCAATATTTTTCCTCGGGTATCCAGAGTCTTGCGTTTGGATAACTTTAAAGTCTCTGCACATTTTATCAATTCATTAATTTCTGTTGTGTCCTTTGTCGTAATCACATATTCTCCATAATTGCCTTTATCAAACATTTCAGGAACTATGTCATACGTTCTGCAAGTAGTGAGATCCCCTGAATATATAATTGTGGCAGAAGAAATGTTTTGAGCAGATATCATCATAGATTTCAAGCTAATGATAATTATTAGAAACAATGTCTTCATAATCTATTTTTTTGAGGGTTATACCATTCAACGGTTTGGGCTGTAAGATTCACCATTAACACAAGATTATAAATATTATGTGTTTTGGGCGGAAATCTATTAATTATTGTGTTATAAGGGTTTTGTGCAAGAACGGCAAGTATATAATACCCATCATCTGTTGGCTTAAATCTCTGCCTAACTTCGAATGCATACAAATTCACAAAGACATATCTCGTCTGCTTACACTTAAAACCAATGCATTGTTTGAAATAGTTATCCAAGATTCTATCTCGCTTTGTCACAACTTTACATTTTTCCTTCTTTAAAAAGGAGGAGATTAGTTTTTCTACATTACATAATTCTGTTTCTGATACATTACTGTATTCCATTCCGTTCTGTAAAAAAGGAACACCATTTTCCCATACTGTTGTATTCTCCATGACATAAAAAGGATTGTCTGATACATACGCCCATACGGTATCTGTATAAAGCTGATCGGCATCGGTTTTATTTTTATTACAACCTGCAAAGATTGTGATAACAAGAATTAACAATATGTAAATTGGTTTCATTTGAATTTGTATTTGAAGTTTATTGTTCCTGGTTGTGCTCCATAAGGTATGGTTTAGGTTTTTACATTAAACAAATTTAGTGAAATAAGGTATAGGGTGTACGCGGGAAGCTGTTCTTTTAACAAAATTTGCATAAGAAAGAGGGGGCAACGACTCAGCATATGCCTTCTTGCCTAAAAACATGTCTTCATGTCTTCTTGTCTAAAAAACGTCTTCTTGTCCGCTTGCAAATATAGTACAAAGAGTAAAAAGCTGTTACAAAATAAAAATCGGTTTTAGAGATTTGTCTTGCTGTTTTTGCGGTGTTTTGCTGCGATGTTGCCCCCATAATATACAAGAAGAGCCTCTTTTCCACTCCAACTGAGCCACTGTTGGTATGGAAGAGAGGCTCTTTTGTCAGGCAACAGAGGCTGTGTTGGAGTTTAAAAGTGGCTCTATTGCAGTCCAATGAAGCTTGTTTTGCTCCATCATTCATTGCACACTTCTCTTCTTAGCAGTATAATCAGCTGTATTTCAGTACACTATCGCTGCACGCTCAAAACTCAAAAATTTCGCTCCAAAGATTTTGTTGTGCGCTCAGCTCATAGTATTGAGCATTAGAAATGCAAATATTGTGTCGGATGACATGCCTTAATACGCAAGTTTTGTATACCTTTGTAGAATATAAAACGGAATGTATAACAAGTATTAAAGAAAAAACAGAATGCAAGACTTTGCTGCAATAGATTTCGAGACTGCCAACTACGCGCGGTCGTCTGTCTGCTCAGTTGGCGTTATCATAGTGCGTGGCGGTGAGGTGGTGGATAAGTTCGACTCGCTTATCAAGCCCGAACCTGAGTATTATAATTACAGGTGCACTCAGGTGCATGGTCTCACCGCTGCTGACACCGACGCTGCGCCCGTCTTCCCCGAAGTATGGGCACAGATTGAGCCGAAGCTACGCTTGTCTGCCGATGAGCAGAAGCGGTTAGGAAGTGAGTATCTGCCGCTTGTGGCTCATAATAAGGCGTTTGACGAGAGTTGTCTGAAAGCTGTCTTTCGGGTATATCAGATGGATTATCCCGATTATCCTTTCTTCTGTACGCTCGTCCGTTCTCGTAAGGTTTGGCCACAGGGACATCACAATCTGGACATTATAGCGGCACGCTGCGGTTATGATCTGACACATCATCATCATGCACTGGCGGATGCTGAAGCCTGTGCAAAAATTGCGTTGGAAATACTATAATATCCTTCTGATTGTGAAAGGATTGGAGGTTTATAAGGCATGGAAAAGTTAGGGGTGAGAGTGGGGTTACTCTATCCCTAACTTTTCCATTTTATTGTATATGGTCTTTCGGTCTATTCCGAGCAGTCGTGCTGCCTTTGCCTTGTTGCCATTGGTCTGTTGCAGGGCGGCTACGATACGTGAACGCTCTGAGTCTTCGTCGTACAGGGCTGTTACTGGGGCAGGCTGCGTCGGTCCCATAGCGAGTGTCAGCTCTGTGGGGGTGATGAGATTGCCGCGGGTGAGGAGTACGGCGCGTTTCACGACGTTGTTAAGTTCGCGCAGATTGCCAGGCCAGGAGTGGGAGGCGAGCAGTTCGGCTGCAGCCGAATCGAAACCTTCCACCGAGCGGTTCAGCTCCTCGTTGGCGTGGCGCATGAAGAGGTCGGCAAAGAGGAAGAGGTCGGTGCCGCGCTCCGAGAGCTTAGGCATGTAGATGGTGAACTCGTTGATGCGGTGATAGAGGTCTTCGCGGAATCGTCCCTCGCTTACGGCATCGGCAAGGTTCTCGTTCGTGGCGCATACCAGGCGTATGTCGATGGGAATCTCCTCCGTGCCACCGACAGGACGGATGCGGCGTTCCTGCAAGGCGCGAAGCAACTGCACCTGCACGTCGTAGCTCAGATTGCCTACCTCGTCGAGGAACAGCGTGCCGCCGTTAGCAGCTTCGAAGGCGCCGCGCTTGTCCGTATCGGCACCCGTGAACGAACCTTTCTTATGACCGAAAAACTCTGATGCTGCCACGTCGCGTGGTATGGCGCCGCAGTCAAGGGCGAAGAACGGTTGGTCATGTCGCGGGCTGAGGTCGTGAATGCGGTGTGCCACGTATTCCTTTCCCGTGCCCGAAGCTCCGAGTATCAGTACGGACATCGGGGTGGGCGCCACAAGTTCCACGTAGCTATAGAGCTGTCGCGACGCATCACTCTTTCCTTCAATGTAGCGTGGCGCGGTTTCCGAATTTTGAGTTTTGAGTTTTGAATTTTGAGTTTTGGGCGTTGGATTTACTTGCTGAGCATTCTGATCCATCGCATCGTTGATCTTCTGCAACAGGATGTCGGGCTGCACGGGCTTGGCAATATAGTCTGCTGCTCCCGACTTCATTGCAAGGACAGCGTTTTGCACTTCAGCGTAATTGGTCATTACGATGAAGGGGGCATAGATGTTGTGTTCGTGCATCCATGCGAGCAGACGCAGTCCGTCATGGTCGGGCAGACGCAGGTCTGAGAGCACAAGGTCAACTCCGTCGTAAGGCGAGAGCAGTTTCACGGCAGCTCCCACCGACGTGGCCTTGTCCACCTCGAATCCCTTCTTGCGCAACCAAGTCTGTAGCATTGTGCCAAAAGCAATGTCGTCTTCTACTATTAATATATGTGGCATATCTCAATATATAGTGTATCCTTAATATCTTCTACGAAGCAGAAATCTTCTGCAAAGTTATAGGTTTTTTATTTGTTTGAGCCTTTCTACGAGCTGAATTGTAAGTTTCTCACGCTCTTTTTCTTCTGTTTCGCCGATATGTTCGGGCGTAAGCGGCGTCAGCCAACTGTTCTTTCCCGGCTGTATCATCTCCAGCAAAGGCATTGCCTTGTGTGCCGCCTTGGCTATCTGGTCTGCGTCGGAAACGTTTTTCAGCATGTCGAGATATTCATCTATTGACTTGTGTATGTCGTCGATAATCTGTCGTTCGGCCTCTGGGTCGCCGTCGGTGAAGAGCAGTAGGGCAGAGCGTAGGCTGTCGGTTTCCGTGGCGGTGCTTTCCGCTTTCACCTTTACTATGATGCCGGTAAGCTGACAGATGGTTGCGGCGAGAGTCTGCACGTTGAACGGCTTGAACAGGCAGGCGTCGAAGCCGTCCTTGCGAAGCTGAGGCATGATGCTTTGTTCGTGGGCGGTCATTGCCACGAACGTTGCTGTCATGTTGCTGCGTATGCGTTGCATGATTTCACTACCGTTCATCTCCGGCATCTCTATGTCCGTGAAGACAATACGTGGCTTCATCTCGTTGGCGAGACGTATGGCTTCGTTGGCATGTGTGGTGGTGACGACGTTGAGGCTTATGCCTTCCATTCGTGAGAACATCTCTGTGAGCAACTGCTGCTGCAGCTTGTCGTCGTCCACGATAAGCACGGATATCTCCTTTGCGTCATGGGATACGGTGGCGGCTTCCTCAAATTTATTATTATCTATCTTGGCTGTAGCTATTACGGGTGCGCTATTGGCAAGCACTTCCACAGGAATAACAACCTTAAACTTCGATCCACTGCCCTTACGCGAACTGACGTTGATGGTTCCGCCGAGCATCTGCACTATCTCGCGTGTTATGGACAGTCCCAGACCTACGCCCTCCTTGCCTTGTGCGCCGGGCAGACGGGTGAATGCAAGGAAGACGCGCTGCTGTTCCTCCGGCGTCATTCCGCACCCCGTGTCCGTAACGCTGATGGTCAACCGTGCGTTAGCCACAACAACGGTTACGGTCACCTCGCCCTTGTCGGTATATTTAATGGCGTTGCTCACCAGATTGTTTACCACCTGCTTTATGCGGAACGCATCCGAACGACACATCATCGTGTCCTCCACGCGTATGTCAGCCGTCAGACGCAGATGCTTTGCCATGGCTTGCGGCTGCATGCCGTCCGTACACTCGCGCACAAGCGAAGCCGGCGCAAAGCTCACCTCATGCAGTTCCGCCTTGCCGCTCTCCAGCTGGTGATAGTCCAGCAGGGCAGAAACGAGCTGTAGCAGATGCTTTGACGATCCGGCAATGCTCTGCAGATAGCCCACCGCTTTTGGGCGGTCAACGTACTCGCTGAGCAGGTCGATGAATCCGGCTATTGACGCAGCCGGAGCCTTGATGTCGTGCGTTATGGTCAGCAGCAGGCGTTCGCGCTGTTGCATTATACGTTCGGTTTCTGCCTTTGCCTCAAGGATGCGGTTGCGGTCGCGACGTTCCCGGCGTATGTCTCGCAGGATGTAGACCACGAGAATGGCTGCCGAGAGAATGGCGAGCAGTCCGAGTCCGACTATCCTGATGATCATTGCCCGTCGTGAACTGATGGCTTTGTTGATGGTCTTGAGCAGGGCGTTGTGCTCGTCGGTCTGGATGTCCTCAAGCAGTTGCTCCGTGCGCCACGCCAGCTGGATGCTCACCAGCTGCAGTTGGTTGTTGCGGTTGGCTATTATTTCCTGTCGTTGTCCGCGAGCCCGTTGTTCGTCATGATGAATTTCGGCGAGGGCGTTAGCCACGGAGTTGGCGATGTTTAGTCTGTGATTGACGGTATCGGTGGGCTGTTTGTATATGTGCGTCATGCCCACGGTGTCGGAGTGTTGGCGTCGGAAAGCGTCGCCCAACCGTCTGAAGAAGCCGCGTCTGCTCTTCACTATCTCGTACACCGTCTCGTGCTGTTCGCGTCGTTCTTCCGTCTTTGGATTGATTACCACAGAGTCAGTTCCGCTATGCAGCGCCCGCAACTTATTTGAGAAGTAGATGTCGCGGCTGTCCTTGCCCAGTTCTGCCATTACGAGCAGCGTGTTCTCGCGTTTGCAGTTGAGGAGATCAATGAGCGAGTCGAGTCGCTGCTGCTTCATGGTGTCAGAGAGCAAGGGGCGCAGTTGGCGTGCCTTGTCCATGGAGCTGTTGATGGCGTGGCTGAAGCGTTGCCATTCACCGGTGTCGCCGAGCAGTATGGATCGTTCGGCGTTGCCCGTCTCGAGCATCGAATAGACCAGAGAGTCCACGATGTCGCGACGTGCCAAAAGCCTTTCTGAGGCGCGGTTGACGGCTGTCAATGATCGGGTATTGTCGTAAATCATCCATGTGGCTGACAACAACACTATGGCAAGAAGCCCATAACCGACAAGTATCTTTATACGAGTGCTGAACATGTCTTACTTTTTTTTACTATCATATTCCTATTCTTCTATACATATATATAACGCAGATTGCAGTTTTTTATTTTATGCACGAAAAAAGCCTGTATCTCTTGCTCACGCAAGACGATACAGGCTGAAGCGGCTTGGGGTATTTGGCAATTATGTCAGGAAATGGATATGAATGTGTTCCTGTTATTATGCCACGTCTGGAGTGACGTCAGTTTTTGTGGTGTCCACCTCTGTTGAGTCAGAGAACATCATCATTGCTGTGTCGTCAGCTCCTGTTGCGCTTACAGTTGAGTCCTCAGTTTGTGCTGGTGTCTCAGCCGGAGTTTCAGCGGGCTGCTCAGCTGGCTGTTCTGCCGGTGCCACCGTGTCAACTGTGGTTGTGTCCTGCGGAAGGGCGGTGCTGAGACTTGACATTGAGTTGTTAGCGAATACGTTGCTTACTGATACCATTACGAAAGCTGCAAAAGCTGCAAAAAATAACTTCTTCATATGCGTAAATTTTTTATTGTGAATATTATTGTTTATTAGCTGAACTTTGCTTGAACTTTCTTTGTTCGTTGCGTTGTTCGACTAATATAATGCAACGGGCGTGCCAAAACAATACTTGAAAACTTAAACTGCTGGAAATCAACAATGTAAGAAAATTAGTACGAAAATGAAGAAGTGTGGAAGTGTGGAAAAGCGTGGAGCAAGTGTAGAAAAATTCCACACTTGCTCCACGATGTTATGCTATAAAATAATGCAGACAAGGATCAGAACTTTCCCTGCTCGCCAAGATAGCTGTCCTTAAAGCCGAGGAAATAAAGCACGCCGTCGATGCCGATGGTGTTGAGGCTCTGCTTTGCGTTAGCCACCACACGCGGCTTGGCATGGAAGGCGATGCCAAGTCCGGCTTCGCCCAGCATAGGCAGGTCGTTGGCTCCGTCGCCCACGGCAATGGTCTGCGCGAGGTTCACCTTCTCCACCTGTGCGATAAGCTTCAGCAGTTCTGCTTTTCGGTGTCCGTCCACTATCTCACCAACGTAACGTCCCGTCAGTATGCCGTTGTCGTCTACCTCCAGTTCGTTGGCGTATACATAGTCGATGCCGTACTTGCGCTGCAGGAACTCGCCGAAATACGTGAATCCGCCACTGAGAATGGCAATCTTATATCCGCAACGTTTCAGCACAGCCATCAGGCGGTCCACTCCCTCCGTGATGGGCATCTTTTGGGCGATTTCCTCGAACACCCTTGAGTCGAGTCCCTTCAGCAGCGCCACACGGCGTGTGAAGCTCTCCTTGAAGTCGATTTCGCCTCTCATGGCGCTCTCCGTGATGGCTTTCACCTCGTCGCCCACGCCGGCACGCTCAGCCAGTTCGTCTATGCACTCGGTCTGAATGAGCGTTGAGTCCATATCGAAGCAGATCAGTCGGCGCATACGTCGATACATATTGTCCTTCTGGAACGAGAAGTCGATCTCCATTTCCGAAGAAATCTTCATCAGTTCCTCCTGCATGAGAGTGCGGTCAGTGGGAGTGCCACGGAGCGAGAACTCGATGCACGCCCTACGGTTTTGCTCCGGGTGCTTGATGCTCATACGTCCGGTGAGTCGTAGGATGGAGTCGATGTTGAGTCCCTGCTTTGTGATAATCTTTGTGGCAGCCTCAATCTGCTTTGCCGAAAGGCTGCGTCCGATGAGCGTGAGGATATATCGGTTCTTGCCCTGCTGGCCCACCCACATCTCATACTGGTCGTCCGTTACGGGCTCGAAGCCTATCTGCACGCCCAGCTCAGTGGTCTTAAACAGCAGCTCCTTCATCACCTGACCGGAGTCGTCCTCGCTGATACGGATGAGGATGCCCAGAGAAAGAGTGGAGTGGATGTCAGCCTGGGCAATGTCCAGGATCTTAGCATCCTTGCTTGCAAGAATCTCCATTATCGATGCGGTAAGACCAGGACGGTCATTACCAGTTATTCTGATCAGAATCTGTTCTTCCTTAATGTCGGTTTTTTCCATTTATTATTTTTGTGAATAAAGTTCCAGTGCCATAATATCTGTTGTTTTGCTTGTTTATGCAAAGTTAACGAAAGTCTTTCAGAAAAAGCCTGATTTTAGGTCGATTTGCTGTATTCTTGCGTAAGTTTTGCTCTATGTATGCTATGAAGTTGGATATATTTTGCTATTTTTGTAGATTAAAAAATCTTGCTTAATAACAACCTTTACAACTTATGTCACTTTGGGATAGAATCTTAGATACGATAAATATAGGTGGTGCTTCAAGCTCTTCCGACAACTACATTACGTCATTAAGGCGTGATGCAGACAGCTATGCCTTTGTGGATGTGGAGGTTGGCGTAAAGAATCATAAGATTCAAGACATTGGAGCGTTGCGCCATGACGGGGCTACTTTTCACAGGAATTCCAAGGCTGACTTGCTGAATTTCTTGTCTGATATAGATTTTTTGTGTGGTCATAACATTGTGCATCATGACGCAAAGTTTCTGTTTGGCGAAAACATACAGCAATGGGCGCTTGTTGACACTCTGTATATGTCGCCCTTGTTGTTCCCCGAACGACCCTACCATCGACTTGTGAAGGATGACAAGCTGATGAGCGATGAGATGAACAATCCCGTGAACGACTGTGAGAAGGCTCGCGAACTACTCTTTGATGAGATTGCTCGTTGGCGTGGTTTGTCTGAACGCAGGCAGCGCATTTATGCCTCTTTGCTTGCGGACATTGACGAGTTTAATGGTTTTATGCAGATGGTTGGAGCTGAGACAGGCTCAAATAATCAGATTGCAGAGCTGATATGCGAAGAGTATGACGGAAAGATTTGCGCTAATGCCGATATCCGTAGGTTGGCAAGAAAATATCCTTGTGAATTGGCTTATGCTTTGGCCCTGATTGATACTACGGACCAGCGGTCGGTCACTCCGGCTTGGGTGCTGTTTAATTATCCCGAGGTGGAGTATGTCATACGTCAGCTTCGCCACACGCGCTGTGCTGTGGGGTGCAAGTACTGTGACCGGCAACTTGACGCCCGCTATAACTTGAAGCGTTTCTTCGGTTACGACTCGTTTCGTACATACGACGGCGAGCCGTTGCAGGAAAATGCAGCACGTGCTGCCATTGACGGAAATTCGCTGTTGGCCATATTTCCGACAGGAGGAGGCAAGTCGCTTACGTTTCAGCTGCCTGCATTGATAGAGGGCGGCAGCGTACGCGGACTGACCGTTGTGATATCGCCTTTGCAGTCGCTCATGAAGGACCAGGTGGACAATCTTGCCGACCGTGGCATAACAGAAGCGGTGACCATCAACGGATTGCTCGATCCTATATCACGCTCGCTTGCCATAGAGCGTGTACAGAGTGGTGACGCTTCGCTGTTGTATATATCCCCCGAGATGCTTCGCTTGAAGACCATAGAGAAGATACTCATGGCTCGTCATGTGGTGCGATTTGTCATTGACGAGGCACATTGCTTCTCGGCTTGGGGACAGGATTTTCGTGTTGACTATCTGTATATAGGCAGGTTTATAAAGGAATATCAGGAGCGTAAAGGTGGCGGCACACGCATACCTGTGTCGTGTTTTACGGCAACTGCAAAGCAAAAGGTGGTTCAGGATATTTGCGACTACTTCAAGCATTGGCTAAACGTTGACCTGAAGCTTTTTGCATCATCGGCTTCAAGAAAGAATCTGCGCTATAAGGTGATACACGTCGATACTGACGAGGACAAGTATGGTCAGCTGCGCGAACTTGTAAGGATGGCGTCATGCCCGACCATTATATATGTGTCGCGCACGAAGCGCACACACGAACTTGCCTCAAAGCTCACTCGTGACGGAATGAAGGCTCTGCCGTTCAACGGCAAGATGGATTCTGACGAGAAGATAAAGAATCAGGATGAGTTTATGTCGGGTAGGGTGGACATCATCGTTGCGACATCGGCTTTCGGCATGGGCGTCGACAAGAGCGACGTTGGACTTGTCGTGCATTACGACATATCAGATTCGCTTGAGAACTACGTGCAGGAAGCTGGACGTGCTGGACGCGACCCCAATCTTACGGCACAATGCTTTGTGCTGTACAGCGACAACGACCTTGACAAGCATTTTATTCTGCTCAATCAGACAAAACTCAGTCTTAGTGAGATACAGCAGGTGTGGCAAGCCGTAAAGAGCTTTACACGTCAGCGTCAGCGTGTGTGTTGTTCGGCACTCGAAATTGCACGTCAGGCAGGTTGGGACGACTCGGTGTCGGACATCGAGACTCGTGTGCGCACCGCTCTTTCGGCACTTGAGCAGAGCGGCTACATAGAGCGTGGCAACAATGTGCCGCATGTTTATGCCACGGGCATAACTGTGAAGAACATGGATGAGGCTCGTCAGCGCATCTCTGCTTCTTCGTTGTTTGAGAAGGATGAGGCAGAGAAGGCTGTGCGCATAATAAAGTCGCTGATTTCGCAGAAGCACATCTCAAAGGCACAGGATTCGGAGGCAGAGTCGCGTATTGACTATCTCGCTGACATTCTCGGAATGAACAAGAAGGAGATTGTGTCTGCCGTGGAACGTATGCGTCAGGAAGGAATACTCGCTGACAGCAAGGACATTTCGGCTTACATGCAGGATGTGGGTTCGGAACGAAAGGCTAAAAATCAGCTTGAGTATTTCGCTCAACTTGAGGAATACATAATAAAGCATATTCCAGACGAATCGCTGCGCATATCTTATAAGCAGCTTAACGACAATGCTGTGCGCGACGGGCTGGATAGGTCGACTGAGAAGAACATCCGAACATTGCTCTACTTCCTTGTAGTGAAAGGCTACACTCGTAAGAAGGAAGATGTGTCGCGCAATATTGTAGTAAGACGACAGTCGGATATGGAGTCGACATTGAAGCGATTTGAAAAACGATTGAATATATGTCGTTTTGTTGTGGACTGGCTTTACCGTATGGCTGAGAGCATGGACGATGAGGCAAAGAAGAGCGGAGCAGTACAGTTTTCGGTCGTAGAGCTTCTTAATGACATTAAGGCAGAAGGCCAACAGCTGTTCTTCGATACTTCAGAGCTACAGTTGGAGGACGTGGAGGAGGCGTTGCTCTATCTCTCCAAGATAGGTGCGCTTAAGCTTGAAGGAGGATTTCTGGTGCTCTATAATGCTATGGACATTCGCCGACTGAAGGACAATCGCCTACGCTATAAGCAGGACGACTATCGTACGCTCAATGAATTCTATAAGCAGAAGATTCAGCAGATACATATAGTGGGCGAATACGCCAATCTGATGGTCAGCGACTATGACGCTGCCCTGCAATACGTGCACGACTATTTTCAGATGGACTATCGCAAGTTTATCGGCAAGTACTTTAAGGGCAATCGTGTGAATGAAATCAACCGCAACGTTACTCCTGCCAAATATCGCGAGCTTTTCGGACAGTTGTCGGCTCGACAGAAAGAGATTATAGAGGACCGTGAGTCGCGTTGTATTGTAGTGGCGGCAGGTCCAGGCAGTGGCAAGACGCGCGTGCTGGTACATAAGCTTGCGTCGTTACTGTTGCTTGAGGATGTCAAGCATGAGCAGCTGCTTATGCTCACATTCTCGCGTGCCGCAGCCACAGAGTTCAAGCAGAGGCTGATGCAGCTCATTGGCAATGCCGCTCACTTTGTAGAAATAAAGACATTCCATTCTTATTGCTTCGATTTGCTCGGACGTATAGGCAATCTGGATGATGTGAGTGGTGTGGTGGCAAAGGCTGCTGAGATGATAAACAATGGCGAGGTGGAGCAAAATCATATAGGCAAGACGGTGCTTGTCATAGACGAGGCACAGGATATGGGCAGTGACGACTATGCTTTGGTGTCGGCTCTTATGTCGGTCAATGAGGATATGCGAGTCATTGCTGTTGGCGATGACGACCAGAACATTTATGAGTTTCGTGGCTCCGACTCGAAGTATATGTATCAGCTGAGCAAGGAACTTGGTGGACGTTTCATAGAGATGACAGAGAATTATCGCAGCTCACGCCTTGTTGTAGGAGCAGCCAACGATTTTGTCAGACTGATAAAAAACAGACTGAAGAAAGCTTCTATTTTGTCAATGAGCAATGATGACGGTGAGGTGAGAATTACACGCCATATCTCCAAATACATGTTTATGCCCGTTGCCGATGACATAATGAAGCGTGGCAAGGGCACTTCTTGCATACTGACGCAGACCAACGAGGAGGCTGTCGTTATGCTTGCGTTACTGAACGGGCGCGGTGTAAAGGCCAAGCTGATACAGTCGTTGGATGGTTTGCGCTTTTCCAATCTTATGGAGATGCGCTACTTCATGAAGTGTGTGGACAGCAGAAAGCGGTCACCTCTCATCACTGATGAGGCTTGGGAGGAGGCAAAGCAGAAGACTTTCAGCAAGTATGCCATGAGCAAGAGCCTGCAATATGTGCGTCGCTGCGTGGAAATGTTCGAGCAGACAAACCGTGCCAAATACTATAGCGACTTGCGTGAGTTTGTGTTCGAGTCGTCTGTGGAGGACTTTTGTGATGTATCAGATGCCGAGGTGGTGGTGTCTACGGTACATAAATCGAAGGGTCGTGAGTTTGATAATGTTTATATGCTGATATCCGATAAATACAATCACACAGACGATCTTCTGCGTAGATATTACGTAGGAATAACCCGAGCCAAGCATAATCTCTATATCCACACCAATGGTGACGTATTCAACTGTATACATAATTGTCAGCATATCACGGATTCACGGCAATATGCAGTGCCGGAGGAGATAGTGCTGCAACTCTCGCATAAGGACGTATATCTTGATTATTTCAAGTATAGCAAACAGGAAGTGCTTTCTTTGCGTGGTGGTGACGAGCTGACTTATAATGCTCCGTATCTGTGTAGCGCTCCAACCGGTCAAGCCATTGCCAGACTCTCGCAAGGCATGTTAGACAAGCTTGTGAAATGGGAAGCCAAGGGCTATCATGTGGCGACAGCCAATGTACGCTTTATTGTGGCATGGAAATCAAAGAATGCAGCAAAGGAAGAAAAAGAATTGGCTGTTCTGCTTGCTGACTTGATGTTGAGGAAGAATTGAATATACAATATTAATCACAATATATAAACCAACTACCGCTTATGAAATACTTATTGTTTTTACTGTCAACTTTTGCTGTTGCCTTTGGTTGCTCATCACAGGCACGTCAGGCAGAGAATGCTTCGAATGCTGATTCGGCTGTTGTGGCTGACGTAGCCGATAGTGAATATACGGATATAAGCAAGTTGCGAATCACTCCGATTGGCAGATACCGTAGCTATTACACTATGTTCTACCGAGTGTCAGGGGCTACCACTACGGGCAATATGGCTTATACGTTGACGATGAAAGACAGTGTAGCAAATTGTGATGAAAGCAGTTTCTGTTATACAATGGCCAACCTGCATGGTCCGAACAGCTCATATGGAAATCGCTTTGAAGTATATAAAAAGAATGCAGAAGGATGGGGTAGAATGCCTTTTAAAGGTGGTTTCACTGATCTTGGCTATGAGTTGCTAACAGGTAAGTCTGCAGAAATGGAATTCTCCTCAAATAAGTTTGCCACTCCATTGAAAAATGGTACTTACAAATTATGCAAGAAAGTGCATTTCAATATAAATCCGCATTTTAAGTTGACATCCGACAGTATCGTTCCGACAGCGACTGGCAGTATGTGTGGAGCTTTCGAGTGTCGTGTCCTGTCGTCACGGTCAGACTCTATTCGTATGATTGTTATTAACCATACACAGAACACGTGTCGTTTGTCTGGGCTTCCAAGTATTCTTGATGCAAACACACAAAATCGTCATCCTCTGACGCGATCAGGTACGACGAAAGCTTATGAATGGATGCAGGCTAACGGACAGATAAAGCCTGGTGAGGGAATTTTGCTCGTAATTCCGACTTCATGGAATCTGAAGGATATCGGCGACGCATACAAGAGAAGCTATTATGAAAGTGGCAGACTCTCGGAGGGCGTATATAGCGTGTCAACGTTAATGGAGATAGAGTTGGAGGCAGAGTTCAGACTGAAATGAATTAAGCTGATTATGCAATAAACAAAGGGAATGTAAAAATACAGTAACAGTATTCTTACATTCCCTTTTCTCTATTATTTAAGCTTGAAAGTTATCGGCACGCTGTACTTCACATTTACCGGCTCGCCCTTCTGCTTGCCAGGCTTCCAAGCAGGCATAGCCTTCACCACGCGTATAGCCTCTTCGTCAAGAACGGCATAGCCTGCTGACTTTGTGATGTGTACGTCGCTTACGGTTCCGTCTTTTCTGACAACAAATCCGACGACTGCCTTGCCTTGCTGCTTTGCTTTGACAGCTGCCTGTGGATATTTCATGTTATTCATGAGAAATTCCATCATCGCCAATTGTCCGCCATTGAATTCGGGCATCTCCTCTACGGCGTCATGGATTTTCGTTTGGGTGGTTGTCTGTGGGTGAGGCTCTTTTGCCGTTTCACTCACATTCTTACCATTGGCAAAAACGCTGACTGCCAATGTCGCCACCGGGATGACAAGTAATGCCTTAAGCATCATCCATCGGTTTGATCTTTTCTGGTTCATCATAATGATTCTTCGTTTTAGTGATTCTTTGTTAAGGTTGTTGGCAAATGGCTGCAGACGATTGCCGACCGCCTTGACTACAAGAAATTTTTGATATTGTGTTGCATCAATGCCTTTGTTTAAGACTGCCTCATCCACCTCAAACTCGTGTATGGCTTTAAGGTTCTTGCCGATCAGCCACACGAACGGATTAAACCACTGTATGATAGTGGCGAATTGAAGAATGATGAGGTCTATGTAGTGGCGCAGGCGTATATGCTCCTGCTCATGCGTCAGTACGAAACAGCGGTTATTGGCGTAGTCTTCGTGGCTCATCACAATGTAATGGAAGAGGCAGAACGGACTTGTGGCATAATCGGTGAGGACAATGACATTGCCTTTATTGTCGGTGATATGCTCGCATCGGCGCAGACGCAGCATCAGAGACATAGTCTGTATCGCTGTCAAGGATAACATAGCCACGCCACCGAGTGTATATATGCAGATAAGGATGTCTGTCAGACTCCATACAGACTGCTTGTTTGCGTTGCCGTTTATCAGTATTTCAGGCAGTTGAACCGCCTGACGAACCATGTCTATCGTTTGATTTGTGCCACTGGTGAAATGAATCAATGGAATTATGAATGACAGGAGCAGGCATCCAAGGACAATTATTCTGTTTAGACGATGGAATGTCTCCTTTTCAAGCAATGGCATAATGCAAGTGTAGAGCAGTGCCAAGGTCAGGGTTGATTTTATAATATAAGGTAGTATCATAGGTCTGCTGTTCTTGAATTGTCTCTTTTCTCCGTTCCTTTGTCTATCAGACTTAGTATCTCCTCCAGTTCCTCGTCTGAGATGTTCTCTTCTTTAACAAAGAACGATATCAGCGAGTGTAAGCTGCCGCCAAAGAACGATTTCTTCACTTCCTTCATAGCCTGTCGCGTGTATTCGGCTCTTGTTACGAGAGGGGAAAACACGTAAGTCTTGCCACCACCGTCACGCTTGTAAGATGTGACGTACTTCTTGTGGGTCAGAATCTTCATAAACGTGGCAATAGTGGAGTAGGCGGGACGGGGTTCGGGATAAGCGTCGATTATCTCGTGCGTAGTCATGCCACGACCGTTGTCCCACAGAATGCTCATTATCTGCATCTCGCCACGTGTTAATGTATTGAATTCTTTCATCTTTCCAATGATTGATGGGTTTATCTAATGTTTTAGATTTTCTATTGGCAAAGATACGTCAAAAGCCGATTCATTGGTTGCGGATATAACGAGAAACTATTTGTAAGATATTGATTTTAACGTATATTATTAGATATAGGCTACGGCGAGACGCCATAGCCTCCTAAGTTAGCGCATGCTGCTAATGTAAACTGTAGGAGTTGGATATAAAGAGAGAGGGTGTATCAAAAAACTGTGTTTGGACAGTTGTTTGATACACCCTCTATTTATTTGTTATTTCCTACGAGCGGCACGAATCTTATGTGCTGCCATTCGTTCTCCTATAACCGATTCACCACTACTTGAATATACATACGCATGTGTGTTATCATCGGCTGCGGTAGAACTCCAATATGTACCAGACAAGGGATATTCTATATCTGTTATTCCCTTTTGCTCATTGCTTGCAGGGAGATACCATACAATGTCATTTTCCTCTATGTAAGGAACATAGAATATAACCTTGTTTCCTTCAGTGTCTTTTTGTTCTCTTTTTTCTACATTAAATTTGTTTCTCATTACAGCCATTTTAGCTGCAAAGTTCTTAACTGTTTCGTATTGACCTCCCGTAATTTGCTTATTTTGCCATTTATGACCAAGAATAGTCAAGTTATCAAAGTCATTCTCCAATTCACTAATAGATCCAATGTTCTTGAATGTATATAGTTTTCTGGTATTTTCCAAACCGTCATCAGCACTCATTCCGACATTCAAGCTATTGTTAATAGCTGTGTAGTCAATGGTCGCAGTTGTTATAGACTTGAACCCAACCTTGAATTTATACTTTGTTGTTAAATAGTCTACATCTGCTGTTTTATACGAATTAGCAACCCATTTGAACAATAAGGCTAATAAACCTTGATACTTATATTCTACCTTTCTATCCCATAAGAATCCGAAAGGATAGATGCCTTTATTGTCCTTTTCAAAGCGTTCATATCCTACATTGTTACCATTCCAACTTGGACACTTCTGTGTAATGGTCTTCTTGTATGCATCAGCATCTGAAGAACCATCTACTTTCAATGTAATGGTTATGTTGCGATCGGTATTGCCTATGTTCTCAGGAACGAAAACGTATGCGTTTGTTTCAAGGCTGCCAGTACCAGTAACAGTAGCTGTACCTCTTGCGGTCTGGTTGGTTAGCTTTTTACTTATAATTTCACCTTCGTCATTTCTTTTGATTTCTACATATTTATCAATCCAGAATCCCTGCTTAGCGACATTGAGTGCTCCGTCTTCTGGGGTGTCCAACAGTACCGATACGTCAATGCCGTTGTATATCTCTCCGTCTATTTTTGCGGTGAGTGTCCATTTGGCATTTGGCTCCAAATTGCCTATTTTAACCTTTATAGGTTCTACAATATAGTGAGCATCAAGCATTTCTGATGTATTCTCAATGTTCAGCTCATACTCAGGTGTAATAGACAGGCGGTAGGTTACGGTTTTGCCCATTGGCCATTCTGCTCCGTTGAGAGATGCGCTCAGAATGCGGTCTCTGCCTGAGATGTTATCGTGGAACTCTACCTTCAGCTTGCTGTCTGCGCCTAATGTCTGGGGCAGGAGCATGAGAGTTGATTCGCCGGCGTTGAGGTCGGTTCCGTTCGGAGTAGTGCCAGTTGTCGCCTTATTGGGTGTGACGGTGTAGTTGGCTGTGCCGTCGTTGAGAGACCATGTAGAGCTAATCATGTCGTACGAACCGGAGTTCTTTACGTTGGTGATGCTAACGCTCTTGATGGTTCCGTCTGTCATTGTAGCACCGGTCTTTACAATCACAGCGGTGCAAAGGTGCTTAAACTGCAGACCTACGGGGATGCAGTTGCCCTCTTTGGCGGGACTGTCTATGAAGTCTGTAGCTGCGGCAACGATGTCGCGCTGATCTTTTGCTTCTGCCGGAGTGGTGTACTGTAGCTTTGTGTCGTTGGGCGTAGTGGGAACAGTCTGGAAAGCTGCATCCGTTGGAGCCCATGCCAAGAAGCGGAGCTGGCGATTGGAGCCTGGCCAATAATAGATGCGTTGTGGCACCCAATTCGTTCCGTTGTTGGTGGCTATCTCGTTCATGAAGAACTGTGAGCCGATATTGCCGTCTTCCTTGTATGCTGCCACGACATTAAACTTGTCGTACATTGTGGTCTGCATGGCGGCGCGCGTCATAGGCTTGTTGTCGTTGTTGCCGATGCCGTCCGTCACAATGGCTCGTACGCAGAGAGTGTCTGCTGAAGCGTCAGAGCGCAGAACGTAGTGAGCTACGGTCTTTGCGTCGTTAACGTTGGCAGCACGTGTTTCGGCAGCGTCAGTCACTCCGAAGCTGATACCCTCTGACGTGCCCTCCGCCTTTCCGAAGAAGTCGTCGCTGCTGCATGAAAAGAGGGACGCTGACAGGAGCACAGCAGCGATGCTGGCTGTCATTTTGTGTATATTATGTATTCCTTTCATCATTGTTAGTTTTTGTTGTTAAAGATAATTGGTGAGTGTAAGGGGAACATTCAACCCCTTACACCCTGTGACATTTCCTTGTCTATGCTCTTCACTCATAAGCTATGCTATGGGTGAAGAGCATGTTATCTACCATTGGTGTGCGTATGGATAGGGACGCACATCTATGAAAGGTGTCGATTACTGCATGATCTTAGGCTCGTCATTGAAATTTGCCCAGTCGCTAACAGTAGTCTTGAACTCGATTGGGAAGAGCTGTACGTTCGGATCCGGGTTGATGTTATTCTGGTTAATCTCAGCAATGTAGTTGTAGCTCAAGCCCTGCTTCTGCTCTGTATTGAATCTAACAGTATGGTTGTAGTCTGTTGTAACGCCACCCTGATCAAGAGTAACGGTGAATGTTACTGTATACTCTGTATTTTCAGCTGTCGGGATGAGATACATGTGGTCAGTCTCACCAGAACCTGTACCTGCTACGAGATCTATAGGAGCCATTGCTGTATTATTTGCGAAAGCAACTACGAGATTCTTGTTAGTTGGGTCAACGGTCCACTTAGCATTTGCAGCGGCAGGAGTGATAGAACCTTTCTCGTAAGCGTTGGTAATCTTTACGTCCTTAATGGTAAGCTTAGCAGCAGCAGTATTGGGGAATGTGTTCTTGAATGTGAACTTCACGCGAGCAAGCTGGTGAGCGAAGTTAAGCTCAACTGCAGCAGGAGCAGCAGCGATTTCTGCACCCATTGTTTTTTCCTCTGCCTTAACATAGAGGAGGTCAGTTGTGGCATTGTTCGTGAATGTGATAGTACCGCCAGTCTTGGCAGCTACGAATTCAACACCCTTTTCGCCAGCCTTAGGAGCGATAGCCTCGAAGTTGTAAGTTTGGCCAGCCTCCCAATACTTCAGAGGTGAGTATGTGCTTGTACCATTCTCAGCAACGTTTACTACCTGCTTGTTGAAGAGTACGTCTTCACCACGCCAGCCGTACAGTTCAAAAGAACCAAGGTTCTTGAGAGTTACGTCGTCAGCAGCACCACGTGTGCTCTTGTTAACGAAAGAGTTGAAACTGATAGCATTACCCTTAGCTACCTCTACAGTCTCGTCGTTGTTGCAGGCTGTGAGTGCAAGACCCATAGCAGCCATACCCATAATAAAGAACTTCTTCATATTTGTTAAATTTTTGAGTTGGTTGTTGATAAATTGAATATAAAATTAGAAATGTTTAAGTCGTTGTTTAGTGTGTCAGTCGTTTCTTGTGTTATTTCAGCGGAATCACGATATCCTCGTAATCTCCCCAGCCGTCAACCGAAACGTCGAATCCTGATCCGCCTTGCTTTCCGTCCTCGTCAGAGATTTCCAGCCCCTTCACCACGATTACGCCGCCCTGAGGCTGAGCCTCAATCTGCTTTGTGACGTCGAAGTCGAAACTCTTTATAAGTCCGTTCTTCAGTCTTACCTCTAAGTTGAGCGCATAGCTGCGCGGTCCTCGTGTGGGCTGATAGAGCGAGTTGGGCCAGTCAGGAACGCCGAACGACGTCACAATGGCTTGCGCTCCCCACGGTTCCAGAGTGCAGTCGTAGAGTAGGGTGGCTGCGTCAGCTGTGGTATGACCATTGTTCATATATACTGATGCTGCCATTCCCGAGAGCGCTCCTCTCACAAGGCTGACATACTTCAGACCCTTGCTGAACTCGTATCTCACGAGATACTTGAACACCATCGGGTGCATTGTCACGTTCATCACCGGCATTTCTGTTGTACGCTCTGACGTATACTTGGCGTTATAGTTGCCATAGAGCATGTCAGGCATTGTCACCGTAGGCTCGCCCTTTGCGTCGTTGTTCTTGAAGGGATTGCCCATATAGGTGGATCTGGTTCGTGTACGCGTCGTTGCCTTTGCCGAAGCGAAAGAATACATATCGTCAAAGAGGATATACTCCGTGTCGTTGTTATAGAACAGCAGCTGATGGTCGCCCGGCTGTAGTCCCACTACGCCGCCTTCCGCAGGCATATTGATCATATCGTTGACGCCCGACTCGCTGAATACGTGCATACGCAGTCCGGCAGGGACGGCAGGTCGCAGTCCGTCATAGGTCATGCCATACTTCTCCGGCCATTCAGCCTCCGAGCCCCAAACCTTTTCGTTCAGATTAAGCTCCCATTCCTGCTGGTATGTAGCCACGACTCGGAAGTCGTACTTAGGTGAGTGGACATCATGGTCGAAGCACAGGTCCTTATGCTCACATGAGGTGAGCGTGGGCATGGCGAGAGCCATAGCGCACAGTGTGCCGATCATCAGTCTGGCTGATTTCTTGCAGTTAATCATTTCTCGCCTCCTTTCTTCGTTTTCGTGTTGTTGTTGCCATGTCCGAGGAGCCATACAAGCGAAACCTCCAGTTTAGTGGGTCCAATCCACTTGCGGTCCTTAGTGGCTTGCCATACGTAGTGTCCGTCGAGCGGAATATACTCATAATAACGTCCGCCCATATATCCAGCAGCGAGGCTGAAGTCAATGTTAAGTCTTTTAGCAATCGGCATAGAGTAGCCGTATTCTGCACCGACGGTGTAGCTCATGCGGTCCCAGAGAGTTCCGCCCGGCACGCCGCCCATATATCCCTTTCCTCCGAACTCGAAGTCGTAGGTGAGCATCTGTGCGTTCAGTCCGATGTGGTGTCCCTGCAGCGGCTTCTCGGCAGCCTTTGCTCCGAAGTACTTTCGTACGCTGAGTCCGCCTCCGTAGATGCGCCAGTAGCGATGGTTATTGTTATGGTTCCACCATCCGTACATCCAGTCTACTGCTACCGTCCATCGCTTTCCGAGCGAAACCTCCACTCCGATGTTAGGCACGAGGAGAGCGTCGTAGAGCATATTGGTCTTGATGGCGAAGTATGCGGGAGAGGTGGTGTCCACCTCAATGATTGGTTCCGGCTCAACCACAGTCTCTGTCTGCTTGGTGTCCTCCACCGGCTTCTCCACTATCTCCGGTTCCGGTGTCTCATACTTCTTTCGTATGGTGACGAGGATAGCGCTGGCGTTTCTTATGGATGGGAAGAACTTGTCGAGCATATAGTTCCATGTACGTCCGTAGTTCATGTCCATGAGTCGCTTCTTGCGGCTGTCCACGAGCGCTCCTTTTTTATTATATGTATATTCCGGAGTTTCGAGCAGCTGGTGTAGCACTTCCTTCTTGTGAGGCATATCTGATTGCTCCACGTAGTAAGCGAGCTTGTCCCAGGGGTCAGACCATTCCTGACGTACGACGATGCTGTCCTGCAAGCTGATGCGCTGGCGCACATACTGCTCCATGTTGGCGCAGCGACGCTTGGCGAGCTTACGGTTGAACGCATTGCCACCTTCAGGTGATGCCGATCCGCAGAACGTCACCTTAGTAAGTTCGAGTGTGGTGTCGTTAGTGACTTCGTTAAGAAACTCTATAACATTGTTAAGGTTGGCTTCGTTGTCAGCGAATTTTGTGTCGAGAACGCTCGATGCCACCCTAAATCTGATACAGACTTCCTTCTTGTTGTTTTCTTGGGCTGATGCGGTCTGCATGGCGAGCGCCAAGAAGAAGAGTGCTATAAATCTTATCATATAGTAGTCTTGTATTAGTCAAGTTTTTAATTATTGTGTTTAGTTCTTTGTTTTGTGTGCTTCTTCGTCATTAAGCATAGTCATAGCCTACGGTGTGATTTATGTCACCCCGCTTAGTTTTCGGATGCAAATATAGTATAATGGATTTAATCGTGCAAGCTTTCTGCAAGAAAAAAATTACTTTTTTTGCTGTGTGGGAGAACAATGCTATCCAATATGGCAAAGTCTGCTGATGTCCTCGTCAAACGTGTCGCGGTTAATGGCACGCGTACGCATTGCCGACTTATAGTTATAGATGGTCTGTGTGGAATAGAAGAGCAGCGTGGCTATCTCCTGACTGTCCGTCACGCCCAGTCGCATAAGGGCATATATGCGTGCTTCCGTGGTGAGCGAGTTAGGGGAGGGCAGCTCTATTTGGACTTCAGGCATGAGCAAGGCGTTCAGCTCGTCCACGAAGCCAGGATATAGTTCGATGAATGCTCGGTCGAAACGTGTATAGAAGGTAGTGGCTTCCTCCTCGGCAAGTTTGTAGCTGTTGATGGTCTTCAACAAATCTGCTGCCTGATTTGCCTTTATCTTACGGCTGACGAGCTTGCGATATTCTATGAGTTTGCGTATATATACGGCGCTGATGTCCATGAAAAGTCGCATATAAGTTTCGCGTCGGTGGTTGGTGGCAATGAGCTTTTCGTTCAGTTCGGTGAGCTGTCTGTTCTGGCTTCTTATCTCACGTCGGCTTCTTGCCAGCCACTTGTTCTGCTTATATCCGAATATAGCCATTGCGAACAGTACGAGCGACATAAAGCTGACCACAGCCAGCACGCCCCTCACGATGCGCTCCTTATGCGCCAATGCCTCTTGGTTGGCAGTGGCGATGATGGGGAGGATGTTCGAAATCTCGAGCATTCGCAGGCGGTTGTTATAGAACTTTGCGTCCTCCATGGAGCAATAAATGTATCGTGCTGCATGGTCAGCGTATTTTGCATCCTTCTTATATAAATATGTGGAAAACTCCTGCAGCGCCAGATTTTCCTTCAACGGACACACCATATCAGATATGGCTGCTTCTATGATGTATTTCTCGTAGAGCGGCGTCTTGCCAATCTCGCGATAATAGCGTGCTATGCAGTATGCCGCCGAGGCGTGCACACGGCTGTTGACCGGGCTATGCATAAGGGCTGTGGTATACAGGCTCAGTACGTTCTTGCCCAAGGGATTTTCCATGAAGGCAAGTTCGGCGTTGAGATAGGCATGCAGGGCAGTATTGTCATTGTTGGTGGCGCTGACCGTCAGCTTCAGATAGTGATGCTTCTTCTTGTGCAGATCGTCCTTGAATTCCGACTTGTCGCAGAACGACTCCCAGTAATTATATAGCCACGTGAAGGTGTAATAATAGTATTGTCTGAGACGTGGCGGAACGCCCTCCTTGCCTATTTCGTTCAGATGAGCTTCAGACTGGCTGTAGAGTCCACCCGTTGACAGCACGGCTGCACGGTTGATGCGGTTGAGCATGGTGAAGTAAGCGTCGTTGTCGCTCTGCGAAAGAGCCAGTCCACGGTCTGCGTAAACCAGCGCCGAGTCGTAACGATAGGTATAGTATTCGCGATAAATCTTGTCGAGAATGGCGAGTCGTGCCGCATTGTTGTCGGCAGTTCTAAGGCGCAGTTTCAGCTGTTTCAGCTTTTCTTCCTTTTGTTTTGCATAAACGTCACGCTTCTCAATATAGCTGTCGAGAAGCTCCAGAAGGTGTCGTTCGTCCGTGATGTCCGTAGTAGCCAAAGTCTGTTTTGCCATAGCAGACACGGGCATAAGGATAAGAAGAATGTAAAGAAACAGTCGCATAACTATGGTTTATTGGGTTTAATGCTGCAAATTTAGCATTTATATCCGAAATAATACCATCTACTTTGATAAAAAATTCTAAACATACGAACATTTTGATTATTAGCAAGTTATGCTTTTGTGTTTTCTCATTATTATCTACTTTGCGTTTACGTAGGCATACATTCTGCCGATATAGCAAGTAATTTTGCAATCGAAAACAATAACGCATCACACATATGAACCTTAAACTCAAAACATTCTCTTTTGCCCTTATGGCTTCAGCCTCAACGGGCGTGTATGCACAAACGCATACAGAAAACAATTCTGCCAACGATTCGGAGCAGCCTAAGAAGGAAGAACGCAACGTCATGCTCAACGCAGCCGACGCCAACAAGCCTCGCGAAATCCAGATTGGTCTGCCGAGTGAGGACGTCACCGTGTATGAGAACGGCTTGCCTGCCGTCTATTCTTCGTCCGTGCACAGGCTGTCCGCCCACTGGCGCAGCGACGCTTCGCTAAAAGGCACCGACCTTATGACGCCCTCCGAGAGCGCCATCCGTACTGGTAACATCGCTTATGCCGTTTCGGCTTTCAGCGAGTTGGGCGAAAAGAAGTTCAGCGGAAAGCTCAACTATAAGGCCAATCACTTCGGCATGCAGAACTTCGACCTCAACCTTTCCGGCGGCATCGGCGACCGCTGGCTCTACACAGCCGGCATGTATCAGAACTTCGATCCGGGCAGCTTCAAGCTCCGCTTCACCGATTACGCCGACCGCACGCAGATTTATCACTTAGGTCTGACCCACATCCTCGGTGACGGCAAGGGTAGAATCTCCTTATTATATAAGTATTCTAACAGCAAGAACCCTGGCAACTTCGCCAATGCCGCTCCCTTCATCTATGCCGGTGACGGCAGCATCAAGAAGCTTGCCGGCTTCGATCCGGGCATTGATTCGTACGTTCAGCGCCAGGGGTCGTTCAGGTATCTCAACACCAAGACTGGCAAGATGGAGACATGGAACATGACCGACGGCAATGACAACCATGCCAATGAGGTGGCATTGATAAGCCAGTATCAGTTTGACAATGGCTGGCTGTGGAAGCTCAACGCTAAATACATGAATGCTCCACGCGCCAATTTCGTGGACTACGGCGGCAGCACCATCTCCGAGGTAAGCGAGGCGGACGGCTATCAGCTCTCCGACGGTTCGGCATACAGCGGCCTCATAGAGGGACGCCGCACGTGGCTCCACTTCGGTAAGGTGAGCAACGCCCTTCTGACCACAGAGGTGAGCAAGCAGATAGGCAGTCATAAGCTGATGATAGGCTTAAACGAATGGTATTACCATCTCAACTATTATTCGTCATCATTCCAGTGGGCTGGCACCGTGGAGGCTTATCCTCAAACCCTCAGCCAGATGTACGTCAATCCGCTCGACCCCACGCAGACAGCCCGTCGCTCAGAGACGTTCGGCTATAACGAGCTTAGCCCTGAATACACCAAGGGTTCGGAGAATAAGCTGGCGCTCTATTTCACCGACGAATGGAGAGTCTCGCCGAAGTTCAAGGTGTTCTATGGCGGTCGTCTGGAGTATTACCGCATGGCTGCCGACCAGATAGCCACATCACGCTTCAGCGGCTTCCATCTCGGCAACTATAACACTTACTCCACCGCTGCCGACGGTTCTATAGTAGCTACCGAGCATAACATTGCTCCTGCAAATGTCACCAAGAATAAGCTCAACTATGCAGCAACTTTGCAGATGACATACAACGTGACAAAGCAGTTTGGTCTTACAGCCGACGCCACCGTAGCCACCCGCTTCCCGCGCATCAGCGAGTATGCCGGAACGGGTCCTACAGAGGAGCAGTATAAGCGTGTGACCATCCCGTTGGTTCGTGGCGGAATATTCTACAGAAACAACTGGATAGACCTCTCATCGATGGTGACATACATATCGAAGAGCAACAACATTGACCAGCAGAACCTCACGAAGCCCGGCACATCAGAGGGCAAGACGGTGCTTCTCATCTATAACATCCAGACCTTGGGATGGACAACCTCAGCCGAGATTTCTCCGTTCAAGAACTTCCACATGCACGCCCTCTTCACTTATCAGAAGCCGGTGTATAAGAACTATAACGCCAGCGTGACGTTCAGCGACGGTCAGACCATGAGCGTCAATGCCAATAACAAGATAGTGAAGGAGATACCGCAGGTGCTCATCGAGCTGGATCCCAAGTATGACATCACCAAGAACCTCAACGCATGGCTCAGCTTCCGCTACTTCGGCAAGACCTACGCCAACCTTCAGGAGGCACTCTACTTCAACGGTCATTGGGAAACCTTCGGTGGCATCAACTGGAATGTCAACAAGAAACTCAGCCTCGGCGTGAGCGTCGTCAACTTCTTGAATGAGAAGGGAGCAAAGGGAACCATTAGCGGCTCGGAGCTTATCACGAAGGAAGAGGCTGGCAAGTATGCCGGCAAGTATATGAGCGGCAATTATCTGCGCCCGTTCACAGTGGAGTTCAGCGCAGGCATCAAGTTCTGATGATGTGAGAAAGAGCAAGAACAAGAATTATCTACCAATAATAAAAACCATACAACAATGAGAAAATCAATAATGCTGATTGCGGCAATGTGTATGACCTCGGTCATGACATTCGCCCAAAAGACCATCCGTGTGTCAACGGACAAGACTGACCTTGTGATGAAAGTTTCGCCGAAGGGCCGCCTCTATCAGGTTTATCTCGGCGACAAGATGCTTAATCCGTCTGACTATGACAACCTCAAGTGGGACGTGTATGCGGCTTCGGACGGATCCGTCAGCCAGCGCGGACATGAGGTGTATGCCACATCAGGCGCTGAGGAATACTTCGAGCCAGCCGTGGCAGTTACGCACGCCGACGGCAATATGACCACCTATCTGTATTATCAGTCGTCTGAGCAGAAGGCAGTGAAGGGTGGCACGGAGACAATAATCACCCTTCAGGACAAGGTCTATCCTCTGACCGTGAAGCTCCATTACGTGGCATACGCCAAGGAGAACGTCATAAAGGCTTGGAGCGAGATATCACATAAGGAGAAGTCGCCCATCACATTGTGGCGCTACAGCTCGACGATGCTCTACTTTAAAGCCAACAAGTATTTCCTCACCAACTATCATAGCGACTGGGCAAAGGAAGGACAGCCCGAGACCACGCAGCTGAGCAGCGGCAAGAAGATAATCGACACCAAGCTCGGCACACGTGCTGCCATGCACGCCGAACCCTTCTTCGAGCTTGGCTTCGACGAGCCTGCCAAGGAGAACGAGGGCAAGGTGATGCTCGGCACGATAGGATGGCCCGGCAACTTCCGCTTCACCTTCGAGGTGGACAACGTGGGCGCTCTGCGTGTTATTCCTGCCATCAATCCTTATGCTTCCGACTATAAGCTGAAGGCTGGCGAGGTGTTTACAACACCTGAATTTATCTTCGCCATGAGCGACAACGGTATGGGCGAGGCTTCGCGCAATCTGCATAACTGGGCACGCCAGTATCAGGTGAACATGGGCATGGACGACCGCCTCACTCTTCTTAACAACTGGGAGAACACAGGCTTCGACTTTAACCAGCAGAGTCTTGCCGAGTTGATGAAGGATGCCAAGGATCTGGGCGTGGATATGTTCCTGCTGGACGATGGATGGTTTGCCAACAAGTATCCACGCAAGGACGACCATGCCGGACTCGGCGACTGGGAAGCTACTAAGAGCAAGCTGCCAGAGGGAATACCAGGATTGGTGAGAGACGCTAAGAAGGCAGGAGTGAAGTTCGGAATATGGATTGAGCCGGAGATGGTCAATCCCAAGAGCGAACTCTTCGAGAAACATCCCGACTGGGTGATTATGCAGCCACAGCGCGAGACCTATTACTATCGCAACCAGCTGGTGCTCGACATCTCTAATCCAAAGGTTCAGGACTATGTGTTCGGCATCGTGGACCGCATCATGACCGAGAATCCCGACGTGGCTTACTTTAAGTGGGACTGCAACAGCGTCATAACGAACATCTACTCGCCCTACCACAAGCAGAACCAGGGCAACTTCTACATAGACCACGTGCGTGGCATCTACAATGTGCTTACACGCATTCACAAGAAGTATCCGAAGCTGCCGATGATGCTCTGCTCAGGTGGTGGCGGCAGAATGGACTACGAGATGCTGAAGTACTTCACCGAGTTCTGGTGCTCGGACGACACCGACCCGTACGAGCGTCTCTACATCCAGTGGAGCCTGTCGAAGTTCTTCCCCGCCAAGACAATGGGTTCGCATGTGACAAACTGGAACAAGAACACGTCCGTGAAGTTCCGCACTGATGTCTGCAGCTCATGCAAGCTTGGCTTCGACATCGACCTCAAGTCGCTCTCTGCTGACGACTATAAGTTTGTGCAGCAGGCAGTAAAGAACTACAACAGCATGAAGCCGATGATTCTGGAGGGCGACCAGTATCGCCTTGTGTCGCCCTACGAGGGCAGCCATTGCGCCATCAATTATGTCAGCAAGGACAAGCAGCGTGCAGTGCTCTTCGCCTACGACCTGCATCCGCGCTATAAGGAGCCGCAGCACAACGTGAAGCTGCAGGGTCTGGACGCCAGCAAGACGTACACCGTAAAGGAGACCAATCTGATGCCGGGCAAGCAGTCGGAGCTGGAGTGCGACGGCAAGCAGTATAGCGGCGACTATCTGATGAAGGTGGGCCTTAACGTGTTTACTGCGCAGGACGGCACCAGCCATGTGCTGACGCTGGAGTAAGCATCGCGTGCACCAAATGTAACGAGCCTTCGTACCAACTGGGACGAAGGCTCGTCTCGTTTGGGATAAAGCCTCGCATCAATTGGTAAGATCTGGCGAAAGCTGACGGTTTGATATGCATCTCAGCCGCCCAACTGGTAATAAATTCTGAAATTGAGGTATGGCTGTTATTTGGTAAAATGCTTAACTTTGCAGCGTGAAAGTTTTTTTGATAACCAAATAACAGCTATAAGATATGTATATAGAGAAGATAAAGACACCTGCCGACCTTAAGGGCATGGACATCGAGACACTTAACATTGTGGCTGACGAGACACGTCAGGCTGTGCTCAATCGTGTCAGCAAGCATGGCGGACACGTGGGACCCAATCTTGGTTTCGTGGAGGCTACGGTGGCATTGCATTACGTCTTTGATGCACCGAAAGACAAGCTGGTGTTTGACGTCAGCCACCAGTGTTATCCGCATAAGGTGCTGACAGGACGTGCTGCCGGATTCCTCGGCAACGTGGACGACATGAACGCCATATCGGGATATTCGTCTCCGGCGGAGTGTCCTGAGTACGACAACTTTGAGGTGGGACATACCTCCACATCCATCAGTCTTGCCACGGGACTGCAGAAGGCACGCGACGTGAAGGGCACGAAGGAGAACATCATTGCCGTTATCGGCGACGGATCGTTGTCGGGCGGCGAGGCTTTCGAAGGACTGGACGAGGCGTCGGAGCTTGGCACGGGCATCATCATCGTGGTGAACGACAACGAGATGTCCATAGCCGAGAACCACGGAGGAATATACAAGAACCTTCGTGCGCTGCGCGAGAGCAACGGCATGTGCGAGCACAACTGGTTTAAGGCGTGGGGCTTCGACTATAAATACCTGGAGCAGGGCAACAACATCGCTAAGCTCATTGAGGTGTTCCGTAGCGTTAAGGACACTGACCGTCCGACCGTAGTGCATATCCATACTGAGAAGGGTCACGGTTATGCTCCCGCTGTGAAGAACAAGGAGGCATGGCATTGGGGACTGCCGTTCAATCTGGACGACGGTAGCCGTCCGGTTCGCAATGCCGACGGAACCATGCCGGAAGTGAAGCCGTGCGAGACATATCAAGACCTCTTCAGCGACTGGATGCTCCACGAGATGAAGCAGGACAAGACGCTCATCGCCGTGACGGCAGGAACGCCTACAGCAGCCGGCTTCACAGCCGACAAGCGCAAGGAGGCTGGCTCACAGCACATCGACATGGGCATAGCCGAGGAACAGGCTGTGGCTATGATTTCGGGAATGGCAAAGGGCGGACTTCACCCCGTCTGGTCTGTATACAGCACCTTCTTGCAGCGCACCTACGACCAGATAGCGCAGGACCTGTGCATCAACAGCAATCCGGCTGTCATCAACGTAGTGGGTGGCGGTGTCTACTCGATGAACGATATCACGCACATCTGCCTCTTCGACATTCCGATGCTCTGCAGCATCCCGGGGCTCGTGTATCTGGCTCCGACCACCTGCGAGGAATACTTCGCCATGATGCGTTGGGCTATCCTTCAGGACAAGAAGCCGATAGCCATCCGCATGCCGAGCAACGGCGTGGTGCACACGACAGAACCCGTGGATACGGAGTATGGCTTCGAGGCTAAATATAAGGTAATGCACAAGGGCGAGAAGGTGGCGATTATCGCAGCCGGATCGTTCTATCAGAAGGGCGAGAGCGTTATGCGAATGCTTGCCGACAAGGGCATAGACGCCACGCTCGTCAATCCTCGCTACCTGAACGAGGTGGATGCTGAGACGCTGGAAGCGCTGAAGGCAGACCATCAGCTGGTGGTGACGCTGGAGGACGGCAGCAAGGACGGTGGCTTCGGAGAGCGCATCGCTTCATATTACGGCACGTCGGACATGAAGGTGCTCGTGGGTGGAGTGAAGAAGGGACTGTATGACCGATACGACGTGGAGCAGTTGCTTTCGGACAACCGTCTGCTGGACGGGCAGATTGTAGAGGACGTAGCTCGAATTTTGAATTAGGAATTTTGAGTTAGGAGTTGAGAGAAGAAAAAGTTGGGAGTTGAGGGTTGAAAGTTGAAAGTTATGATTACCTTTGTCTGGAAAAATCATATATATGGCATTATCCAACATAGAGAAACATTATAACAAGCATCCTGAAGACCTTCGTTTGCAGCGCAGACACGGCATCGTGGAGTTTGAAACCACGATGCATCACCTGCGCCGCTTCATCCATCCCGACTCGTTCCTGCTCGACATCGGAGCAGGAACCGGTCGCTATACCTCTGCGCTCATGGCTGAAGGCTATAGGGTGAAGGCAGTAGAGCTGGTGCGCCGCAACATTGAAGTGTTCCTCAAACGCGAACCGGGAGCCGACGTGGTGCAGGGCGACGCACGCGACATGCCGTTCCTGCCCACGGCAACGGCAGACGTGACGCTGCTGCTCGGTCCGCTCTATCATCTCATCGGCGACGAGGAGAAGCTCAAGGCGCTTAACGAGGCAAAGCGTGTGACCAAACCCGGCGGACTGATTTTCGTGGCTTATCTCATGAACGAATACAGCATCCTCTCGTATTGCTTCGACGAAGACCGCATAGGTGGACTGCTGGAGCGTGGAGCCGTGGACAAGAACTTCCACATACAGGCATCGGCAGACGAGCTGTACGACTATGTGCGCCTGGACGACATCAACCGTCTGGACGAAAGTGCAGGGCTGGAGCGTGTCACCATCTTCTCGCCCGACGGAGCGTCCGACTATATGCGCACCCGACTCAACCGCATGAGTGACGAGACGTTCGCACACTTCATAGAGTATCAGAAGATCATCTCGGAGCGTGCAGACCTGATAGGAGCCGGCAGTCATGTGGTGGACGTGGTCAGGGTTCCCTTATAATATATAATGTAGGCAGACAAGGCAATGAAGAAAGCAATAGTAATGGGAGCCACGTCCGGCATCGGACTGGAGGTGGCGCGTCTCCTTGCAGAGCGAGGATATAAGGTGGGCGTGGCAGGACGACGTGTGGAGCGCCTTGCAGAGGCTGTGCGTAAGACGGACGGCATTGTGGCGTATCGTCAGATTGACGTTAACGACGAGGCGGCGCCGGAGAAGCTGAACGAACTTATAGCAGAGCTTGGCGGCATCGATCTCTATTTTCATAGTTCGGGAATAGGGTGGGAGAACGTCGGGCTTGACGTAGAGCGCGAGATGAAGACCGTCGAAACAAATGGCGTCGGCTTCACCCGTATGGTTACGGCAGCGTACAGATGGTTTGCGGACAACAACGTGAGAGGCCATATAGCCTGCATCACCTCCATTGCCCGCACACGCGGACTGGGAGCAGCGCCAGCTTATTCAGCCACAAAGCGCTTCCAGTCGCATTATCTGGAGTGTCTTTCGCAGCAGTCGCGCATGCGCCGCCTCGGCATCCGCATCACCGACATCCGCCCCGGCTTCGTTGCCACCGACCTGATAGCCGGCAGCAACTTCCCCTTGCAGCTGTCAGCAGAACGCGTGGCAGACAGCATCGTCAAGGCAGTGTTGCGAGGCAAGGAGACAGTAACAATAGACTGGCGCTACCGTCTGCTTGTTGCAGCATGGGCAATGATACCACGCTGGATGTGGACAAGGCTGCGGTTTGTGAAGTGAAGAATTCTTAAATCTAAAGAATATGAAAAGAGTTTTATCAGATTTCTTATTGTTAACAGCATTCCTTACGCTATGCTTGACAGCTTCGGCAAAGCCGCGTTCTTTCAAGCAGGCGCAATCAATAGCAGAACGTCAAGCCCAAAAGCTTGGCATCGTAATAGACCAGTCGTCCTTAGCCAAAGCCCCAAGGCTGAACGGTGTAACCGACGACAACACCAGTAAACCTTACTTTGTCTTCCCCAACGGTGAGGAGAAAGGCTTTACTGTGGTTTCGGGTGACGACCGCTTCCCTGAAATCGTCGGCTACTCGGACCGAGGCACATATTCCGAAGACAAGTTGCCGGAAGGATATGTGGATTTCCTTCAGCAGTACAAGGAGATGGTGGAGGCAGTGGAGAAAGGCGACAACTCAGCCCTCAAGACCATAGCAGAAGCCAGACAGATGCGTACGGAAGGCACCAAGAGCGCAGCGGTGGCACCCTTGCTTGGCAATATACAATGGGGGCAGGACGAACCTTTTAACAGAATGTGTCCTCTATATAACGGAAATTATCGTTCTGTGACTGGCTGTACAGCCACAGCCATGGCTCAGGTTTTGGCATACTGGAAATATCCCGAGGTGCTGAACTCGGACATTGATTCGTATGATACAGAAACATATAATCTGCGGATTCCAACCATATATGCGGATGAACAAACGAATTATGACTGGGACAACATGCTCGACTCTTACCATGACGGCAACTATACTGACGAGCAGGCTGACGCTGTGGCAAAGCTTATGTATCATTGCGGTGCGGCGGTGCAGATGGATTATGGTTCGGTTTCGGGTTCATACTATGATATTTCCGCTTTGGCTAATAATTTCGGATATGATGCCGATCTTATGAAAAACCTTTATCGTTTCTCTTTTACCGTAAAGGAATGGAGCGCAATAATAGATAATGAGCTTCTAAATAAGCGCCCTATACTTTATTCAGGAAGTTCGTCCAGTGGTGGTCATGCGTTTGTTTGTGACGGTGCGGACGGAAACGGACTTTATCATATTAATTGGGGATGGAACGGCTATCAAGACGGATATTTTGATATTACCATTCTCAATCCGGAAAAGGGAGGCACCGGTTCTGGTACGGCTGTTGATGGCTATAACCGTAACTGTCAGATGATTATCGGTATTCAGCCTGATAATGGCGTATACGACGAGCCGATTGTTAGTGTTCCAAGTATTTTTATCTATGTTATGTATAAGGGTAGTGGCACTAAAATTCTTAAAGGTACACGTGATGACGTTAATGGCAAGTTTAAGATTGCTTTAGATGATTACTTTACTAATATCACTAATAAGGATTTCAATGGATTTATTTCTTATGGAATAATGAATGAAGACGGTTCGTATACGCCGATAGCTGATGGTGTGGAAGTGAACTTTGCGGCTTCTGACGATGGCAGTTCGGGTTTCTATGGATATTTATTTGATGATATTGAATATGCTTTCCCCGTAGGAACCTACAACATATTCCCATTGTTTAGTGAGGACAGCGTGACATGGCGTAGATGTCCGGATTACCCTAATAGTGTTTATAGACAGCGAGTTGTTGAGGTAACTGATACAACATTGCAAGTGACAGAGACTCCGCTTACCGCTGAGATTAAAAATGTGGAAGAAGTGCTTGGCGATTTATATACCGATTTCACTATGAATTTGACAACCATCTCTCAAGTTGACTTTGAAGGTTTTCTGGATGTGTATGCGTCGCCGACAGAGGATGGTAAAGGCAAACTAATAGGGTATTTGTATACTTCGGTCCTTGCCAATTCTTCAAAAGAAATTCCGTTCATGATGACAGTTCCTACGGGCTATGAGTATGTATGGGTGAAAGAGCATAGTAGCGGCAATATGATAAGCGGCATTCAGCACTTTGACGTCAATGAGTCTGTCGCTCCTTCTGTGTCGATTGTAAGTGTGGAGTCAAATGCAGAGCCTGGTCTTTACGAGACAGAAAAGGCTTATGATGATGGCAGGCTTGTGAAGATGCCAAAGACAAGAGAAGGCATAGCCAAGTTCAGATTCGGTCTGAAGAATGACGGTGGAAGAACCACGATAAACTATGCTGTATATGTCAAGAACACCGAAACAAATGAGGGCTATTATAGAATACATTATGATGTGAAGACTCCTGGTGACGGTCAGATCACTTATATAAACGATTCTATTTCAGCAAATCAATTAGATGGAAGATGTGCAGTTGCTACTGTCTGCACTCTTGGCAGTAACGGTTCGTACTATCTGATACCGACATCACTTCCGGAATGGACGCTTCCGTATGTTGACGACCCGGAAGGTGGTGTGACATATAATGGTTGCTACACAGCCGTCTATATCGGTGACAACGAAACTGGTGTCGGCGGTGTGGACGTTGAGAGCGGCATACATGTGATTGGCGGAAAGGGAGAGATTGTCCTGATGTCAGACAAGACATGCGTCATCCCCGTCTACTCAGCAGGAGGCATGAAGGTCTGCGAAGTGAATGTTACGGAGAATGCTGCGCAGCGTGTGGCTGTCAAGCCGGGATTATACATCGTGAAAAATCAGAAAGTGATAGTTCAGTAACGGAATGTAAGCATAAACAATAAGGTGCCACTTCGGGTAAGAAGACCCGGAGTGGCACCTTTGTCTTTATAAACAAACATGTTGTTTTGATGATTAGATGTTCAGGCTGACGTAAGCACGGTCGTCGAAGCTGGCGTTACCCTCCACTAATCCCTTGGTGGCAACGAAGTCAGTGATGTTCTGCGGGTCTGTGGCGAGATGCTTGGCAAGAGCCTCCTCGCTCTCACGCAGTGTAGGGAGCAGGGTGGGGTAGCCGTCGGAGGCGAGCACCACGGAATGAGCAGCCGTGATGATACGGGTGCCAGGCATATAGATGGGCGTTCCGTCAATGACCGCATACTGACGGTTCTGACCTTCGAGCATAGCCTTAATCAGTTGAGGTTCAATGGTGCGTCGTGCCTCTTTAGGTGCCATGCCGTTCTTTATGAGCGTGGCACGCTGCATGGCAATCTCATGTTCGTAAGGCTTCGAGTTGTCATAGTATTTGCCGTCAATGATAGCTTGGCAGTCGCCCACCATCCACACTTCCTTACTCCTCTCGCTATAGACAATGGCAGAAGCCGTGAGGCGTTCCTCAGGATGCTCCGCCATTCGCTCAGCGATGCCACGCCATGCATATTCCTCCGCAATGCGATGCGTTATGCCTTGGCAGAAGTGGTCCATCGTAGAGTCAGCCGCCATCTGCCTGATATAGTCGCAGATAAGCAGCATAGCAAAGCGTCCGTTCTTCATGGAAGCGTCCAGTCGCAATGGCGTCTTGCTCGTGCTGCCGTCAATGACAGCAGCAAAGTGAGGCGTAATGACAATGCCGTCCTCACAGTCAGCAGCAGTATGCTTGCCGCAAATGAATTGTTCAGTTATGGTCATAGAGTCGTATTTTTCTATCGCGAAATTACTGTTATTTTCCTAAAACATAGGCAAAATCAAAGCGAAACTTTCCTAAAACATAGGCAAAACTGAGATTAAATCTTCCTAAAGCATAGGCAAGAGCTAAACCGCATCTTTTCCGTAAAGATGCAGTCCGTACACTGCATAATTCCGTTAAAAGATGCAGTGTATAGACTGCATCCCTTCGTTGTCCAGGCAAATTGTTCTATCAATTCAAAACTCCTAATTCCTAATTCGGACGGCATCTGCCGTCCATGCAAATATTGTACAAAGAGTAAAAACATGTTACAAAATAAAAAATGATTCTATAGTTTTTGAGAGCCGTTTTTTATGGTTTATGTTGCGCTTCTGACACCCTGATTTATCAATACAGCCTCTCTTCCACTCCAATAGTAACGCTATAAGAGTGCAAAAGAGGCTGTATTGCATGATAATAGAGGCTGTATTGGAGTGTAAAAGTGGCTCTATAGCAACCCAAAGATGCTTGTTTTGCTTCGTCATCCATTGCACACTTCTCTTCCTTGACCGCATAATCGTTTGTGCATCAGCATGCTATCGCTGCACGCTCATAACTCAAGAATTTCGCACCAATAATTTCTTAGTGCGCTGAACGAGGAGTATTGAGCGTTAGAAATGCAAATATTGTATAGGTTGGAAGGCAAGAAGTACATGTTAGCGATTAACATCCATTAACTCGTCTTTTGCTGTTTCAATGGCTGTAAGTTTCAATTCGTCTTCACCTTCCAAAGCATCCAATACTTTGTCGGCAAGCCAAAGGGTGAGCATTTCCTTTTCATCCACTTTGAAGTATGTTGCCATTTGAATTACTTGGCATCTTTTTGCTCGTCTGTCCCCGCGTTCAATCTTGCTGAACATGGGTGTGTCTATTTCTAAGTATGCAGCCACTTGACGCTGCAATATTCCTTGTTCGTCTCTAAGAGACCTTATCTTGTTTCCTAATAACATATCCGTTTTATTCTTTGTCTAATATTACGATTTCCCAATAGCCTCCAAATCTACCACCTGTTCGTTTTATTTTGCCTAATTCACGAAGTTTACGTATTTGCTTCTCAACTCCTCGTGAAGACATATTCAATTGCATTGCGATTTCAGCGGCTGTTATATGTGGGTCTTGTTTTATAATATCTATAATCAAGTCCTTTGTTTCCGAACTTCTTTCCGAACTTTTCGTTTTTGTTTCCGAACTTCTTTCCGAACCAAGTATGTCTGTTTCCGAACTGTTGCTATTCGTTTCCGAACTTTCACGACATCCTTCATGAACAGGAATAGTAACCAAGAACGTCAAGCGGTCATCTGTAGTTTCAAAGATGGCACGTGGTGAACCATTCTCTGCTAACTTTGTTTGTATTGTTGGAACACCAGTTGAGCGACCTTCTGTAAGGTCAAGTTCTTTTAAGAAATCACCCAAACGACGGTTGCGATAGCGACGGCTTTTTAGCATATCGCCCTTTTCTATATCCTCCTTGGAGATGCTTCTGTCAGGTCCAGGACAATTGAGTATAGAGATTCCGCTTGGTTCAATGGTAATCTCTATTGGTTCATGCTGCAAGAAATCTCTGTGATATACAGAGTTTACAACTGCTTCCTCAATAGCATCGTATGGATAGTTCCAAAAACGTTCTGCCTCCTGCCTACCGGAAATCTTACGCACATGCTCTTTGAGTACATTGCTCTTGATGTAATCCATTGTCTGTTTTATCATCTGCGGAACACTGCCTTTGAATGTAACTTCTGTGAAATTGTTTGGATCATTCATCTTTCCGTTAGGGAATGTCACTACATCAATCTGAGTGTAAGGGAAGAACTTGCTTGGATTTTCACAGAACATCATGGCTGCCACGTTGCGAAGCAAGCGATTTTCTTTCGGACCTGTGTAAAGCTCCATTTGGTCAAGTATGGTAGGAAGTGGTGTCGCAATCACATCGTCAGCCAATTTGCTACCCACTTTTACGAGATAATCACGGAGAAGTACCAGCGATATGTCCTCCAACTGAATTCCGCTATTGCCACGTTCGTCAAAAGGAACACGATTAGCTAGCTCTCGTAATTCATCGAGAGCGTCACCTTTTGCTTCAATGCTACTTGTGCCACTTCGTATATAGAAATATTCTTTTGAGCCTTTGGCTGTTACGTTTACAGGAACTGAATATGGACGATAGCTACCTGCAGGACACCATATCACAATCAGTTGTTTACCATCAATCTCCTCAACAGAAGTTCGAGGCAAGTAGTATGGAGCCATTTTGTTGTTATATCCTACCATCTCCTGCAAGATGCCGTCAATTTTTTCCATTGGCACACCCTCTACAGGGCGAATAGCCATGCCTGTTTTATCATCTGTATCAACACCTACGATGATATATCCACCACCAAGGTCATCGAGGTCGTTTGCGAAAGCACATATACTATGGTATATGCTGCCTGGATTCCAACCATTCTTGAACTCAATGCGATTGGATTCTATTTTCTGCTTGTTAAGCAGGTCGTTTATGTTTATTGCCAGTGCAATATTGTTTATTTTATACAAATGTTCAAAAGGCTATCTATCGTTTTGTCCAAGGACTCTTTATATAAAAGGCCTTCAATATATTCGTTGGGAATGGAGGAGTAGCCGTATTTCGCTCCAAGTACTGCACATGCCACTGCCGCATTTGTATCTGCATCGCCTCCTGCATTCACCACAACAAGAAGCCCATCAACAAATGAAGTCGTATGCCAGTAAGTCCAAAGAGCCACTGATAATGTAACTAAAGTATAGCCCATGTGGTCATAGTCTACCAAATTCTTAACATCTGATTCACACCATGCTTTGTCCACGTATTCGCAGATTTCTGCATCATATAACTGTGCCAAACTTTTTATTTGAAATAATGTCGGTGGTTGCATACCATAAACCAATGCGTGTATAAGTTCGGACACTATTACGCATGAGCCGACACATCTTGGATCGTAATGGGTGAGCCGACAAATATTTTCTGCGCAAGTCCTTACTTCTTTTGGAAAAAGGCCGACGACTGAGGTACGCATCAGCCCACCATTTGCTGCAGACTGAAACTTGTTCATTTCCCATACCTTGTGGGATACATCAAACGGATGCTCCACATAGTCGCCAATCATCAGCACCTTATAGGTATTTTCTCCAATACCCATAGGAGTGCCATTGGCCCAGTCTTTGAAGTGTCGGGCGATGTTGTAAAAATTAACACCCTTGTCTTCAATGACCTCATCAGCAATACAGAGCATCATGTCGGTATCGTCCGTCCAGTCGCCAATTTCCCAACGTTTCCGATATCTGTCTTGGTATATCTGCTTGTAGTGTTGTAATCCATGAGGATATTTCCCAGCGATATCCTCATCTGTCATGAATTCTGTCCCCAATCCGAGTGCATCGCCTATGGCTTGACCATAAAGGCAACCTCTAAATCTGTCAATAGTTTTATGCTCCATAGCCGTATAAATCTAAATTTTGACATTGGTTGTTGTTTTGATACAATTCGCTATAATCAGTTGATTTCGCTATAAATCTCGTCATTTTTTGACGGATTCAAAAAGATTCTCCGTTATAATTCCGTAAAAAGTCGCTATAATAGCTCCTCTTATGATTGAGGCATGGTATACCAAGTTCGCCCTTCCGCTTTTATTAAACACTCTTTACTCATGTTTTTCAGCAAATCTACGAGCATACGAAGTTGTTGCTCTTCCGTTTTATTCCGTGGCAGCACATCTTTGATATATTCGTAGATACTATCTCGCTTGGCACCTTCACTGCCAGCATTGCTGAGATATTGTAGAATCATTTGACGCAACCTCTCCTTATCCAATCCTTTCGTTTTTGTATAAGAAGGCAGTTGGTTAGTATTCTTTGCAATGCTAAGAGAAATACCCCCATTCCGTATCAGACCACACTTGCCAAGGAATGTCTGAACGCTCCAAGCGTTCACTTCTTCCGTAGGTATGCGACTATGAACCTTCTTGAACATCATTCGAGCCTTGGCAATGGCCACCTCATCCAAATCGTCTATTGTAGCATCAGATACAATCTCGGCAGACCAATCCTTAGCTGTATAGATTGGCTCTTCGAGGATGACACTCATCCTTTCGTTAGTCATTTCAACCAAAGAATCTTCTATCCGCTGCCATGCCTTCTTGTGGGCAAGGACAGGACGGCGAGGCAAGTGCTTTGGGATATGTATTATCCATACTCGCTTGTCTGTATCTTCTGTTACAAACTCCTCTATGCTTAATCCTTCTGAAGAAAGATAAGTGCATTGTTCCGCCAGTTTGAAAGTTGCAGACTGTGTATTTGCAGGTTGCCCATTAAAGGTAAGCCTTGAAATGTCAGTCCCAACTATTTCAAGTGTCTTGTCCTTAACACCAATCACAAGATGTCCTCCCTCCATGTTAGCAATAGCCGACACGTAGGAAATGACATCATTCTTCTCGTCCCCACAGAACGAGTTTCTCAAATTCTTATATTCCTTCCATTCGCAGCAAGCATTTTCTTGTGGATACTCACGTTGAAGACATTGTTGTAGTTCGAGTTCTAGCATTTCTAAGAATTTTATTAAAATGAGCCTTTTACCCTCATGCTCAGGAGGTCCTTATTAGAGAACATAATTAGCCCCATTAAGACAAGTAACCATACAAGGTCTGCAGACCGCTTTCCAAGTTGTGTCTAAAACGACTCCCCAAAAGGAGATGACTTCTTGGAATCAGCCCTTTCGGTTTCGGACTGATTCAACTATAAGCCACCATTAAAAATAACAAAAAGCATATTATTCATAATGATTGTTTAAATTAGATTATGCATCACATGTTATCATCCCTGTTTGCTTCTGGGCTGGCGCCAACCTACTCTCCCACAATTGCTGTACCATTGGCATTAACGCATTTCACTTCTCTGTTCGGAAGGGGAAGAGGTGGAGCAACGTTATCATAAGCACCTTATTATGAAATTTCCATTTTCTATGACATTATATGTTCTCAATAAAAATATGAATGATGTATTCTACTACCTTGTTTCTTTTGGCATATGTTCATTTTTATGCGTAAACTTTCATGTAAATTACAAAGAATATTTATTACAACCCAAGTCTCTTCTTTTCTATTTGTACTCCTACTGATAACATTATTATTAGACTATCTACAACAAATAAAACTTGAGTTCCAATACCTTGCCTTTTGGCCTCTTCGTTTATAAAAATCCAGTTATCGCAATAGGTTTTATTTATAAAAGAAAGAAGTTCTTTATAATCCTCTGATTCGTATTCAATACCAATTTGCTCAAGAAGATATTCGTCAAATGTATCAATAGATGATTTTTCAATCATTTCATCATAAATGTTTTCTGGAATTTCGTTGTTTCCTTTAGCCCACTCATTTGTAAGTGCCATACCAATTAACACTGATAAAAGTGAGGAATAGATAGGGGCATATATATTCACCTCATTAGGCTTTGTCTTCATAAAAAAAGCCGTCATCTTCATTGAAATACTACTACAAATCTCAATGGAACAATCCTCTATGGATTTTATAGGAATTAACTCCGAATCACCTATATATCCTTCCTCCATAAAAGAATTGAATATTCTATTTCTTGCTTCCTCGATAATATGGTGAGCAATACCATTGTGGTATTTAAGTTTTGCCATTTTTTTATTATTAAATTAAAGTCATAATACTATAATCTTCTTCTTTGCTTTTCAGCAAGGAGTTGACGAAGTGCCTGCCTATAAACACTTAACCTACTTGCCAGTACGCCTCTTACAGTTGGATCATCTTCATCCGTAAGATATTCTTGTGTTGTTTCAACTCTGTTTTCAAAAGTATCAATCTCATCTTCAAGTTTATCATCGCTGAATATCCTTTCTGGGTAAACATTGCGCATTTCTTCCGACGTAGAAACATTGTCAACTACAAGTTCTTTATAGACATTCTCGTTGATATCAGACTCCAAGAAAACCAACCTAATATTGATGTCATGTCTGATAAACTCAATTGAATTTATTTTTTTCTCATTCTTATCAAAATAATAAATAACGTCTATACATTCACTTCTATCCTTAAAGAAATATTTATCATTGTCAATTTCCTTTTTCATAACATCAAAGGAAACTATTCCTTGAATTAATACTTTAACGACAATATTGTCCAAAGAGTCCTCGTCGCCAGGTCCTAATGGAATGTTCTGGAAATCATAGGCAGAATACGAGACGGATATTAGTTTACCATTCTCGAATCTTTTTTGATAATTTGATTTAAATCTAAAATTTGCCATAATAATCATCTATTATGAATTAAACAATACTTAAATTTGCGTCAGTTATCTTTTTGTTAGATTGTAATAAAGTAAGCCGGATTTAATATACAATACAACCATAAATATTATATTGCCATTGTTTAGAATCCGAAGATTTCAGGATCTGGTCCATATCCTGCCAACGATCTCATAATAAGTTCTTCTTCATCAATTGTAGGTGTACCTCTCACAGATTCCATATTTCTCTGAGCCTTCTTTTCCTCTTCTTGTTTCTTTCTGAGTTCATGCAAATCAATACAGAACTGGCCGACCATTTTGTCGAAAATAACCACCAAACTATACATAGCAATAACAGGCTTTTGTTTTGCTCTTTTATTGCGAACATTATTGATGATATAGTTCTTTCGTTTAATTGTGGTAACTATGTCTATAATAACTACTACAAGTTGTTTGTCCTTTTCTGTAAACTTATTTATATCTCCGACTACAAAATTAATATGGTCTTGCTTAAGAAGCTCAATAAACTTTGTTTGGTATTTTTTTTGAGCATCTTTTTCTACCATCTTATTCGAAGGAAAAAATACAATCATGGACTGGTCTGAGTTCAATTGAGACTTTAATTCAACGATTGCACGAGTAATACAAGCATAAGCATTATGGTTGAAATTCCACTTCCCCGAATTAAGCCTATTGACAATAAAACAATCACTTTTCAATTTAGGATCTTTATCATAGTCCAAGTTTTTTTCAAAACTGCAAGAATTATGAAAATAATGCCAATAATATGCTTTACCATCAGAATCTATACCATCGTTATTAAGCTCTTTATCAACCTTTAATATGGTTATACCTCCATCTATAGAATGACGGAAGCGTCCAATTTCATATCTTTTCTTTTGATGATCTTTGAAATAGTTGTAGTAAATATTTCTACCGAAAATCTTTCTGCTTGATTTGGAGAAAGTATTTTGACTTTCGATCCAATTAATATTATTGATATCTCCCATAATGTTATATATTATTTACCAGAGAGCGTCTTGAAGATTTTCTAAAATTCTGTTCTCTGGGAGTTCGTTTGAAATATATAAATCATGCCCTGTTGAACCAAATGGCCCTGTCATAGAGATTCTGGCGTGGTAAAAACTCGATGTATCTGGCTCCCAAAATTGTTTCTTCAGTGGTTCCAATTTTATAGAATCGTTTAACATTTGCATATTCTCTTCATTATCGGGAAATACAAAAAATGCAATGTCGCCAGAATTCCAGCTGAAACCACCATCAAGATTATCTCTAACAGTAGTCTTTGTAGCTGAAAAGGTGACAATCTTTATTCCATCAACAATTTTGTGCTTGAATTCCCAATCGGCTACAGGGGGAATGTACTTCTGACATTCAATTCTTAGTGTTCTACGCACAAGAGCCGTCGATTTATGAATTGGCACACTACCATTGGGGGTGCTCAGTCTTGCATCAATAAACTCGCTCATGTTTAGAGTCCAAAAAACACCATCTTCATACTTCCGTGCTAATTGTATTAACTTCCGCGTAAGTTCCTCCGAGTAAGGCAACATGAACACTTCTGTTTCATTACATTCATTCATGGCATAATTGAAGTATTTCTTCCCAAACATTTGTTCGAGATGTTCAAATCCTTCTGCCTCCTTAACTGGATTAGCTTTAACAATTAAAACTTCTCCATCTGGTTGAACTGTATTACTTTCTATGTCAATAATTACAAATTGTTTCATGTCCCAATTGGTGTTTATTTTGATATTTTTTACGAGAAGAATATAGAATTCATTTTTCTTCTTTTAATCCATTCTTCCAATGTTGTATCTATAGGTTATATAAAACTAATAGATTTTTCTTGAAAGAATTGTCTGTTATTGACCACAAAAATAAAGAATCTTATTCAGACGAAAGAATAAATCATTGGAAATCTTTGCTTTTGGTAGCACATTTCTGTATTTTGAAGTGATTTGTAGTGCTGATCGCTACAAATCGCCTCTCGTTGTCATTATCTGGATAACCCCTGCGACTTCTTTTTTGGTGATGCTCCTAATCCCAACTTCTGTGTTCCGTCCCAATTAGTGAGTTGGTCAGCACAACCATTGGGGCCACCGAGTGAAACGTATGTATATAGGACACAGCTTCTTGCCGTCCTTGTCCATTTTGTGCATACGGCAGTAAAGTGGAAGACAAACTTCTTGATTCTTGACAAATCCTCCGAAGGGAGTGATATCGACTTGCCCATGCTTAGCAATGCAGGGCAATGTGCCGACATGAGCTTGTTTATCCAGCCCGTAGTGGGAAGAGGCATGGGGCATGCACTGATAGTCATTGATGTGGCGAACTGCATATTGCGAGGAACCTGAACCCTATAAATAATCCTTGGTTCTTCTTTGATGGTGACGAGAGCGTGTTATGGGTGTCGGTGTTCCTATTCCTTTGCCTGCTTCCTCAGTCTCTGCTGCACCCAAAGGAAGGCGGGGATAAGGAAGAGGTCTGCCATGCACCAGGCTACGGGGTCGCCTAAGCAGACGCCGGTCCATGCCAGTGCGGGGACGAGCCAGAGGCTGACGCCACAGCGGGCTATCATCTCCATTACGCCGCTGAGCATGGAGAGATTGCTGAAACCGAGACCCTGGATGGAATAGCGCAGGATGGTGAGTAAGCCGAGGGCTGGGTAGAAGTAGTTGGCGATGCGCATGAACTGTGCTGCGCGACCCACCACTTCTGCCTCGCCGCTGTCAACGAAGAGGCGCATCATCCAGTCGGCGAAGGGATAGATGAGGGCGAAGGTGAAGACAAAATAGATGAGCATCAGCGTTATGGCATCCTTTACGCCCTTGGTGACACGGTCCATGCGACGTGCTCCGAGGTTCTGTCCGCAGTAAGTTGCCATTGCCACACCGATGTTCTCAAAGACGCAAGTGAAGAGATACTTTATTCGCATTGAGGCGGTGAATGCTGCTACGCACGTGGTGTCGAGGGCATTGTTGGCGCTTTGGAGCATGATGATGCCGATGCCGGTGATGGAGAACTGCAGTCCCATTGGCACACCGTTGTTGAGCAGGATGCTCGTGCGCTTGTTGTCGAAGCGTCGCTCGTCGCCCTTGGGTATGAGCAGCTGCATGCGCTTACGGATATACCACAGGCACAATATTACGGAGAGCGCCTGCGACAACCATGTGGCTATGCCGGCTCCTGCCACGCCAAGTCCGCAACCGAGGATTAGCACCACGTCAAGCAGCACATTCACCACTGCCGATGTAATAAGGAAGTAGAAAGGTTGGCGCGAATTGCCGAGGGCGCGTATCTGACCGGAGAAGAGATTGAATCCGAATGTCAGCGGTATGGCGGCGAACTGAAGCATAAGGAAGATGTAAGCATCGTGGAAGATGTCGGCGGGTGTGTTGACCATCTGCAGAATCCGACGGCAGAACATCAGCGAGAGAAGCGTCACCACCGTTGCCATTACCGCCGAAATGCGCACGGCATTGGCAACATAGAGACGCATCTTGCTATAGTCTTTCGCACCGAACGACTGCGCCACGGGGATGGCGAATCCTGCGCAAGCTCCGTTGCAGAATCCCATAACGAGGAACATGATGGAGGATGAGGCACCCACGGCAGCCAGCGCTCCGACGCCAATCCAGCGTCCTACGATGGCAGCGTCAATAACGAGATACATCTGCTGCAGGATGTATCCCAATATCAACGGCAGAGCAAACTTGGTGATCTGTCGTAACGGTGAGCCTACGGTCATGTCGCTTACTGAGGCTGTTTTGGCATGAGCAGCTGTCTGGTTCTGTTTTGTTTCTTCTGTTTCCATTTCGGTGCAAAGTTAGATATTTTGAAGGAAATAGAAAAAAAATGATAGTCCACCTTAATTTTCAGCCTCCATAATTCTTATAATAGATAAAGCATGTCGGAAAAGGGCATGAATAATACGAAAGATAACAATATATTAACAACTAAAAAACAAGAAGAATTATGAAAAGAGTATTCAATCTTTTGGTGGTGGACGAGAGTGGCAGCATGGAGATTATCCGCAAGCAGGCATTGATGGGCATCAACGAGACGCTTGAGACAATCCGCAAGATAGAGAAGGCTCATCAGGACCTTGAGCAGCGCGTGACGCTCATCACCTTCGACAGTACGCACAAGAAGCTGTTCTATGACAACGTGGCAGCTGCGGACGCTCGCAGTCTTGGCGCACGCGATTATTGTCCGGGTGGAGCAACGCCGCTCTATGACGCCATTGGTATGGGCATCGCGAAGATTAACGCCCAGGCAACGGATGACGACAACGTCCTTGTGACCATAATCACGGACGGCGAGGAGAACTGCAGCGAGGAGTATAATCTTGGTATGATAAAGAATCTCATTGAGAAGCTGAAGAAGCAGGGATGGACATTCACCTTCATCGGCACTGACAACCTTGACGTGGAGGCAATGGCAACGGACATGGGCATAGACAATCACCTGATGTTCGAGGAGAACGAGGAGGGCACGAAGGAAATGTTCGCCCGTGAGAAAAAGTCGCGCATGCGCTATAGTGCTTGCGTGCCGTTGGGAGAGAGCATGCCGACGGGCGAATACTTCGACAAAGAATAGTTGAAAGTTGAGAGTTCAGAGTTGAGAGTTTGTCAAGTTGAGAGTTCAGAGTTGAAAGTTGAGAGTTGAATATTGAGAATTCTTGTCATATCATAACTTTCAACTCTGAACTCTCAACTTGCTTTAATCCAGCTCCTTCCAGAAGCTTTCCGGCAGCCAGATGTTGCTGACATTGCAAGCTTCCTTGAAGAGTGGAGCGATGTCCTCTGGCTCGAAGCCGGCAATGCCGCAGCCGATTGGCGTTACGAGGAACGTCAGCTCGGGATGTTCCTTGGCGTAGGTGATAAAGTCGTCCACGTAGGGACGGATGGTTTCGGTGCCGCCCTGCATGGTTGGGATGGCATAGCTTCTGCCCTGCATGCCGACACCCTTACCCATTACGGCTCCGAAACGTCGATGAGCTACGCGGGCAGCGCCGCCGCCGTGCATTCCGGCAAGGTTGCTGCCAAATACAAACACTTCGTTTTCCTGTAAATCGTCAATCCAGTTGGGAGTGACACGTCCTTTCTTGATGTCTTCCATATCAGTATGTATAAAGTTGCAATATTCGTACATAACATTTCCGAGATTCGGAGCCGAGCATTTGGGAGCTTCGCATTCCATGGACAGTCCGTATTCGTTTGTCACGTAATAGCGCTTGAAGTATGGCACCACCACGTCGTGCATCATGCGGTTATAGCGTTCGGTGACAGCAGGTTGGCTGATGCCGAGCTGCTGAGCGATCTCCTTTCCCTTAAATCCCTCCACGAAAAGCATCTGAAGGATGATGGAGTTCTTGCTGTCGCGTCCGTAGTAAGTGTGGCAAATCTCGTCGATGGTGTTGCGGAAATCTCTTGCAAACATATCGTCCTGCACGTCGAAGTTGATGCGTGTATTGCCCATGTGCTCCTCCAGGCTTTCCTTCCGTTGCTCCTTCTTCAGCCCCTTTAGCTTGTCGAGCACCAGGAAGCGGAACCCGTTGACCATCCATGTCTTGAGCGACATCGAAGCCTTGCGGTCCTCCAACTGACGGAAGTCATGCCGGCAGAGCGCGAGGTAATACTCATGGGCAAGCGAATAGAAGTCCATGCCAGGCTTGTACTGCAGATCATAACGTCGGTCGTATATGCAGTAAGCCACGCGGCAGTATCCGTAGAAGTATTCCTTGACAATATGCTCGTTGGCGTTGCGGAAACCTTCGAGAATCTCGTCGTCGGTAAGTTGCGCAACATTCTTATCTGTTTTCTCCATAGTTGTTGTGGTTTCAGATTTTGTTTTGATGGTGTAAAGTTACGAACAATAAATAGTCGGGGCAAATATTCCGTCAGTTTTTCGGTATAGTGAAATATTATGCTTACCTTTGCTTTGCATTTATTATATAAATAGGTAAACATAAAAGAGACAATGCATACAAGAGAAGAAAAAATGAAGGCTTTCGGCAGACTGCTGGACGTTCTGGACGAATTGCGCGAGAAATGTCCGTGGGACCGAAAGCAGACCAATGAGTCGTTGCGCCCCAACACCATAGAAGAGACATACGAGCTGTGTGACGCTCTCATGAAGGACGACCAGCCAAATATCTGCAAGGAGCTTGGTGACGTGCTGCTGCATGTATGCTTCTATGCCAAGATAGGACAGGAGAAGGAACAGTTCGACATTGCTGATGTCTGCAACAAGCTGGTGGACAAACTGATCTTCCGTCATCCGCACGTCTATCATCCTTCGCAGGTGGGCGCTCCCGATCCGAAGCCGCTGCCTTACGGTGAGAAGCCTGAGGAGCAGGACACTTCCGAGGAGGTGAAGACGGCACAGCAGGTTATAGAGAACTGGGAACAGATAAAGCTGCGTGAGAAGGACGGCAACAAGCGCGTGCTCTCAGGTGTGCCCGACGCATTGCCGGCGCTCATCAAGGCTTACCGCATACAGGACAAGGCACGCAACGTGGGCTTCGACTGGGAAGACAAGGGCGACGTATGGGGAAAGGTTCGCGAGGAACTTGGTGAACTTGAGGCTGAGCTTAGACGTGAAGACCGCGAACGCTCAACTGAGGAGTTTGGCGACTTCCTCTTCTCGCTCATCAATGCAGGACGTCTGTATAAGATAAATCCCGACACAGCTATTGAGAAGACCAACATGAAGTTTATCCGCAGATTCAACTACATCGAAGAGCATAGCATACGCATGGGCAAACCATTGAAGGATATGACGCTCGGCGAAATGGACGAACTTTGGAACGAGGCAAAAGCTCAGGAGAAAAAGAAAGATTAACGAATAAAAAACAGATTAGTTATGAATAAGTTCAGATTGTTTATGATGGCAGCCGCCGTAGTGTTTCTTGCCGGTTGTAACGTCAAGAAGGAAAAGTCGCAGGCGGTCGTGGATGACGAAGAGGTGGTGGCTGACTCTACAGTATACGGAGTTTGTGGTGAGGGCACGTCCATGCACTCGCTGGAACTCATAACCGATGCCGGCGACACCATCACGTATACCATCCTGGATGCTGAGGCTGACTTGGACGGCGGACTGTCGTCTGGTCCGGTCACCACAGTAGTGGGTGGCATGATGAGCGGTGATAAGATGGCTGTGACAGGACATAAGGTGGAAGGCGAGATGCTCGCTGACCGTGTCATAAACGTAACCTCGCTGCTCGGTCACTGGACCAGCTTGGACAAGAATTTCGAGATAGAGGAGGGCGGAACCGTACGCTCGAATGTCAAGGCGGAGACCAATCCGTGGACATCATGGAAGATTCTTAACGGACAGCTGCTCCTTAACAGAGACACATTTGCCATTGACAACCTTGGAGCTGACTCGCTGGCTATAGAGAACGCACGCGGCATCTTCCTCTTCAAGCGTCAGAAATAATAAATCTTATGGAACCATTTAAAGTTCATATCCTTGGATGCGGCAGCGCCTTGCCCACATTGCGTCACAATCCGTCGTCGCAGGTGGTGGAGATACGTGAGAAGCAGTTTATGATAGACTGTGGCGAGGGTACGCAGACTCAGATGCGCCGATCACGAGTGGGATTCAACAAGGTGATGGCGATATTCATCAGTCACATACACGGCGACCACTGCTTCGGACTCATCGGTATGCTGTCGTCCTTCGGACTGCTCGGACGTACCATGCCACTTTCCATCTATGGACCGAAGGAACTTGGCCCCATTCTTGACACGCTCCTCACCACTTTCTGCAACGACTTCGACTATGAGATAAAGTTTCATGCTGTAGATACCACACGTCAGGAGGTGGTATACGAGGACCGCAGTCTGACCGTCGAGACCATACCGCTGAAGCATCGCCTCCCATGTGCCGGATATCTGTTCCGCGAGAAACCGACATTGCCGCATATACGTCGCGACATGATTGACTTCTATCGTATACCGATATCGCAGATAAACAACATAAAGAACGGTGCTTCGTGGACTGACGAGGAAGGAAATCTGATTCCCAACAGTCGCCTCACACGTCCTGCAGACCCGCCACGCAGCTATGCCTATTGCAGCGACACGTGCTATCTGCCCGGTCTTGCCGACAGGCTGAAGGGCGTGACGTGCCTCTATCATGAGTCGACTTATGCCGATGAGGACGAGGACAAGGCGCAGAAGTATTTTCATTCCACAGCTCGACAGGCAGCTATGGTGGCAAGAGATGCCGGCGTAGGACGCCTGTTGCTCGGTCACTACAGTTCGAAGTATAACACGGAAGACGTGCTCCTGCAGCAGGCTAAGGAGGTCTTTGCCGAATCTTCGCTAACAAGTGAGGGCATGGTGGTGACGCTGTAGGGAGTGATCAGCATGGAATAAACAAAAAGTAAGGAATAAAAAACGGAAAAGATTGTAATGGAAGATAACGTAAAAGAGAAAAATCAGCGTCTTCGTGTTACGCTCCTTGGTACGGGTACGTCGGGCGGTGTGCCTTCGTTGGGATGCCAGTGCGAGGTGTGTCGCAGCCAAGATCCGCGTGACAAGCGTATGCGCTGTGTGGCAATGGTGGAGTCGGAGAGTGGCACGCGTGTGCTCATCGACTGCGGTCCGGACATCCGTCAGCAGCTTATGCCGCTGCCTTTCAAGCCCTTTGATGCCATTCTCCTAACGCACATCCATTATGATCATGTGGGTGGCATCGATGATCTGCGCCCATTCTCCATCTTCGGTCCGATACGTCTGTATGGCGATGCCAAGACTTGCAGTCATGTGCGCAACATCATGCCATACTGTTTCGGCGACCAACTCTATCCCGGTGTGCCAAAGCTGGAGCTTCACACCCTAACGCCTCATGCACCGTTATGCGTGGGCGACTTGCAGATAATGCCCATTGAGGTGATGCACGGCAAGATGCCGATACTCGGTTTCCGCATCGGAAGTTTCGCTTATATCACGGATATGAAGACCATCGGCGACGGCGAATTGCCATATCTGGAAGGAGTGGAGACGCTCGTTGTGAATGCCTTGCGCTTCGAGAAAGAACATCATTCTCATCAGCTCGTCGACGATGCCGTCCGCTTTGCGCGTCGCATAGGAGCCAAGCGCACCTATATAACGCACGTCTGTCATCACATCGGGCTTTACGAAGAGGCGTCAAAGCGAATGCTCGAAGGCGTAAGCTTGGCTTATGACGGAGAGGTGATAGAATGTTAGATGCTTACAATCGTAGGCATCTTTTGGGTGGGGAGTGTTATTTGCGCTTCTTTTTCTTTCCGAAGTTTCCGAAGAGGAAAGCACCTTCCTGGTATCTGCGGTATAGTTTCCAGCCCAACAAAGCGCCGTCGAAGACACCTGCGCCAAGGCTTACCATTCGTGCCAGTTTCTGAGCACGGTTGCGTGGCTCCTCTTCTTCCTTGTGGAACAGGTCGTTCCACTTAGACGCTATCGTCTCTTCGTCTTTGTCAATCTTTTCGCGAAGCTGCTGTTTGTATGCCACGATATCGGAAAGAGAGCGAAACTCTCTCTTCGTCTTAGGGCTGGTGTCTGTATTCTGCATCTCTTATAAATTTGACTTGGAAGGATGAATGATTGTTCTTAAATGTGTTGTTACTCCTGCATAAGCAGGCTTGCCAGGAATCTGACAAGTGGTCTCTCTATCCATCTCTTTCTGAACACCACGAACAGCAAGAGCACTAAGAAATAGGCGCCAGCCACACATGCGAAAGCGGCTGTCATACCCATTATGGGCTGCAGCGCGTAAACAGTGGCGAACGACAGATAGATGAGCGCAAGAAACAATAGGATAAGCAACAGCCCCACCATGATGAAGGCTGTCAGCAAGCGCACTATCTTATCAATTACATCGAGCTTCATATACTTAGTACGAAGCCCGATGTAATGCCTTATGGCCTCAATAAGCTGCGCTATGGTCTCTATGTTTTTGTCTGTCGAGAACATTTAGCCAGTGAATGAGGAATAATGATTTATGCGTTGTCGCCGTCAGTTGCGTCCTGGATGTCGTCCACGAGGTCTTCCATCTCCTTACGGCTCACCTTGATGTTGTGCTTCTTGCAGAAGTCGTCAACAGCGTCACCAATCTTAGTGCGTGTCTCGCTACCCTTTTCGGGTGCCAAAAGAATACCTAATGCTGTACCGGCGATAGCTCCGCCGAGGAATGCTCCAATGTAACCTAATGCTTTCATGTTGTTAATGTTTTAAAGTTATAGTAATATCTTATCTTTCTGAAAGCAAATATAGCAATTATATTTCAATTAGCAAAGGTTCGTGCCTTTATTTTTTGTTAATTTGTATTTTATTTAATCTTTCGTCTTGTCAAAAACCTATAATTGTTGATTTAACAAACTTTATGTGGCGTTAGAGGTGATAATTATGATATATTTTGTAATTTCGCAACGTATTATAAATACATGTCAAGAACTAAATAAATATAAACCCAACAATAATCAAAACAGGAATATGAAGAAAAGTATGGTATTGTGCGCAGGCATCTGCGCAGTGTTGGCTTTTGCAAGTTGCTCAGGCTCTAAGGAAAGCGCATATAAGAAGGCATATCTCAAGGCTCAGGCAAAGCAGGAGCAGCCTGCTGAGCAGCCGGTACAGGAGGAGGCTCCCGTTGTGGCTCCGCTCGTGGAGAAACCTGCCAACGAGACAACTGTTATCGACAATACAGACAATGTGACTGTACGCACAGAGGACTTCCAGCTGATCAGCGGTCCCGGTCTCAGCAACTTCAGCGTTGTGGTAGGATCGTTCGGCGTTAAGGCTAACGCAGAGGGACTCCAGAGCCGTCTGAACGGACAGGGCTTGCAGGGTCAGATTGTATACAACTCAGAGCGCAATCTCTATCGCGTAGTGGCATCTACATTCGCTACAAAGAGCGAGGCTGCTCAGTCACGCGACCAGTTGCGCGGACAGTTCCCCGACGCATGGCTTCTCTATAAGAAGTAAGACGTAAACACCTATATACATTATAACAATACTCTGTTAATTCTTATGTAATCGATTGAAAATGAGAGAGTTAATTAACG
>ERZ1023869.4-NODE-4-length-137932-cov-31.214249_pt1 | contig 137932 bp, 90 predicted proteins | sample MGYA00380390_ERZ1023869 | MGnify/ENA primary metagenome ERZ1023869 (study PRJEB33179, sample SAMN07449005) | human gut metagenome | biome: Human-gut; feature: Human associated habitat; material: Faeces | host: Homo sapiens | place: India: Bhopal | collected...
CTACTTTATCTGTCTTATGTAAATCTTTTCAAAGAACTCTTTCTTTATTCGCTTTCCTCATCTTGCTTTTGTGAACCAGCTTGTTTTGGAAAGCGAATGCAAAGGTATAGCTTTTTATTGAATCACCAAAGGTTTCACGATAAAAATTTAATAAACACCTTCAGTTTTAACAGTTATTTACATAACCACTATAAAATTAGCAACAAATTAGACAAAAATGAGCGGTGATGTGTACATTTCTGCAAACATCACCGCTCACTATTATTACTTATTAGTCAACCGGACTAAACTCATCTTTTCCTACTCCGCAAAGAGGACAAACCCAATCATCGGGTATATCTTCGAATGCTGTTCCAGGTGCCACACCATTATCTGGGTCTCCTACGGCGGGATCATAAACCCATCCGCACACATCACATACATACTTCTTCATAATAGTATTGTTTTAAATGAAACTTATAACGACCATCCTATTCCGGTCGTCTCTATTTGCAAATATACAACTAATAAACCAAACGAAGTATGATACGACAAAAACAAATCAAGGATATAACACTTATTATATCTTATACATTATATATAATATAAAATATGATAATACTGGAAAATAAAACATAAAAAATGGAGACTCTCATTATTGAGAATCTCCACTCTGTCGGGGCGACAGGATTCGAACCTGCGACCACCTGGTCCCAAACCAGGCGCGCTACCGGACTGCGCTACACCCCGTTTGACGTTAACTTGCATATGTCAGAACCTCAACAAAAAGGCTCATTTCTCATTTGCGAGTGCAAAGGTAGCAATAACTTCTGACACGTGCAAGTAAACGTTCAAATATTTTTATTTATTTAATTATTCCAAGATCCTGGAACACCTTCTTCAGAATCTGCACGCCCCTCTCTACCTGCTCCTCTGTATGAGTAGCCATAAGTGCGAAGCGTACGAGCGTATCCTGCGGTGCGCAAGCTGGCGGGATAACGGGGTTGATGAACACGCCGTTGTCGAAAGCGAGCTTCGTAACCTGGAATGTCTTGTCCACGTCATGCACATAGAGAGGGATGATGGGGCTTTCAGTCTCACCAATCTCGAAGCCTTCCTCGCGGAAACGCTTGAGAGCATAGTTGGTAACCTTCCACAACTTCTCGATGCGCTCCGGTTCCTTCTTAATGATATGCAGAGCCTCAAGAGCTGCAGCTGTAGCGGCAGGAGTGTTAGAGGCACTGAAGATGTAAGTACGTACTGTATGACGGAGATAGTTGATGGTATCCTTGTCGCCAGCGATGAAGCCACCGATACTTGCCATCGACTTAGAGAATGTACCCATGATAAGATCCACCTCGTCAGTGAGTCCGAAATGGTCGCAAACACCGCGTCCTTCTTTACCGAATACGCCGAGACCGTGAGCCTCGTCCACCATGATGGAGCAGTTATACTTATGCTTCAGCTCTACGATCTTGGGAAGATTAGCGAGGTCGCCCTCCATAGAGAACACGCCGTCCACAACGATGAGCTTCACAGCCTCGTGAGGCAGACCCTTGAGGATGTTCTCCAGATCCTCCATGTCGTTGTGCTTATAGTGGAGCTGACGAGCAAAAGAGAGTCGGCGTCCGTCTACGATGCTGGCATGGTCGCGGTCGTCACAGATAATATAGTCACCACGTCCCACTACAACGGCAAGCACGCCTGAGTTGACGAAGAAACCAGTAGAGAAACAGAGTGTTTCGTCTTTGCCAATATATTCAGCCAATTCTTTCTCCAGCTGAACATGCAAGTCGAGGGTTCCGTTCAGGAAGCGGCTTCCCGCACATCCTGAGCCATACTTATCGAGCGCTTTCTTAGCAGCGTCGATAATGCGCTGGTCTCCCGTGAGACCGGTATAGGCATTCGAACCAAACATAAGCACCTTATGCCCTGCCATTTCTACTTCTGTGCCCTGCTTACTCGTTATCTCACGAAAATAAGGATACACGCCTTCCGCCATATACTTCTGCGGAATGCGATAGCTTTTGTATCTTTCCTGTAATTGTCCCATTTTTAAATAAATGTAGGTATACTACCCAAAATTTGTAATTTCAATGTGCAAAGTTACAAAAAAGAAGTAAAATAGCGTTTCATTTTCTTAGAAATCTATGTTTAAGGCAAAATTAGTGGGCAAAAATGGGGACTACATTATAAAAATAGCTATCTTTGCAATAAAAATATAAGTCTTAAATACACTTTACACAGACTATACATTATATAATATATATAAGAGCAAGCACATGAAGAAGAAAGCCATTTTCATAATCAACCTTATTTCCGGCACGTCTGACAAGTCGGGCATACCAGCTCTCATCGCCGAGCACATCGACCATGAGAAGTTTGACTATGAAATAGCCGTTACCCAATATGCCGGCCACGCCTCAGAGATAGCAACAAAGGCAAAAGACGATGGTGTGGACGTCGTTGTGGCTGTAGGCGGAGACGGCACCGTGAATGAGGTGGCGCGTGCCATCGTACATTCCAACACCGCCCTCGGCATCATCCCTTGCGGCTCTGGCAACGGCCTTGCACGTCACCTTCTCCTACCTATAAACGTGCGCAAGTCTATTGACATTATCAATACTTGCGAGATACACGACCTCGACTACGGCATCATCAACGGCTATCCGTTCTTCTGCACCTGCGGCATGGGCTTCGACGCCTTCGTGAGCATGAAGTTTGCGGAAGCAGGAAAGCGCGGTCCCATCACCTACGTGGAGAACGTGCTGCGCGAGGGTCTGAAGTATAAGCCAGAGACATACGTCATCCAGGACGAGAACGGCACCAACCAGTACAAGGCATTCCTCATCTCGTGCGCCAATGCGTCCCAGTACGGCAACAATGCCTACATCGCACCGCAGGCATCAATGAGCGACGGACTCATGGACGTGATTATCATGGAACCAATCGACCTCATCGAAGCTCCGCAGATAAGCATCGACATGTTCAACAAGACGCTGGACAAGAACTCCCGAATAAAGACATTCAAGTGTCAGAAGCTGCATATCCACCGCAGCCAGCCGGGCGTCATTCATTACGACGGCGACCCTGTAATGACCGGTGAGGAAATCGACGTGGAGATACGTCCGAAGGGAATAAAGATAATAGTCAATCCCTTTGCCGACCGCAACGCCCGTAAGCCCAACGCCATCCAGAGCGCAGCAGCCGAACTCTTCAATCAGATGAACGAAATACGCGACGACATCAACCGTCAGGGCAGACGCTTCCAGGCTTGGAGCAAGCTGATACAGCGCAAACTAAACCTATAAGCGATGGCATCCCAGAGTTTCACATTCCGCCAGTTTGCCGTCCATCAGGACCGTTGCGCCATGAAGGTGGGCACGGACGGCGTGCTCCTTGGGGCATGGGCAAACGTCAAAGGCGACATCCTCGACATCGGCACTGGCACGGGGCTTATAGCCCTTATGACGGCTCAACGATCTCCCTCATCCAAGGTAACAGCCATTGAGATAGACCCTGACGCTGCCGTTCAAGCCACAGAGAACGTGGCGTCATCGCCGTTCGCCGACCGCATCAGCGTGGTGCAGAGTTCTATTCAGGACTATCGCCCGGCAATGACCTTCCATACCATCGTCTCCAACCCCCCGTTCTTCGAGTCGAGCCTGAAAAATCCCGACCCGTCCAGAGCCACAGCCCGCCACACCGACTCGCTCTCATATCGCGAGCTGTTCCAAGCCGTTGCCCGACTGCTGGCAGACGAAGGAGAGTTCAGCGCTGTCATTCCGAGCGACTGCCTATCTCCGTTCACAGCCGAAGCCTATCTGTCAGGTCTTCTTCCCACACGTCAGACAGCCGTCCGCACCACACCGCGCAAGCAGCCAAAGCGTTACCTTGTGGCTTTCAGCCGACAAGCCACCGTCAGCATGGAACGCTCCGAACAATGCCTGCAAAACACCGACGGCAGCCGTTCGGAATGGTATGACAAACTCACCTCCGAATTCTATATAAAGTGAAAACATCGAGGCAAATACGTTAAAAACAGCAAAAGCACTATCGTATGAGAAAAGAATTATGATAAAAGTTGCACACTCACCCTTTTATTATTACTTTTGCCAACAGATAGGAATAAACAAACTTAAACATAACCATAAACAAGACACTATAGTTTAACAAAATACACAAGAATGTCATGAAAGATATTGCATGGTCAGAGTTGTCATTCGGCTACATGCCGACAGACTACAACGTGCGCTGTTGCTATCGCAACGGCAAGTGGGGCGAAATAGAAGTATGCTCCGACGAGTATTTGAAAATCCACATGGCAGCCACCTGCCTCCACTACGGTCAGGAAGCTTTCGAAGGTCTGAAGGCTTATCGTTGTCCTGACGGCAAGGTACGTCTGTTCCGTGTAGAAGAGAATGCAGCCCGCCTTCAGTCTACATGCCGTGGCATCATGATGCCTGAGCTTCCCACAGAACTCTTCGTGGAAATGGCAAAGAAAGTGGTTCGCCTCAATCAGGAATATATCCCGACATACGAGAGCGGCGCCACACTTTATCTCCGTCCTCTCCTCATCGGCACATCAGCACAGGTAGGCGTTCATCCGGCAGAAGAATACATGTTCCTTATCTTCGCCACACCGGTAGGTCCTTACTTCAAGGGCGGATTCTCTACCAACCCGTACGTCATCATTCGCGACTTCGACCGTTCGGCTCCTCTCGGAACCGGTATCTATAAGGTAGGCGGCAACTATGCAGCATCTCTGAGAGCCAACCACCTTGCACACGAGAAGGGCTACGCTTGCGAGTTCTATCTCGACGCAAAGGAAAAGAAATACATGGACGAGTGTGGTGCAGCCAACTTCTTCGGCATCAAGAACAACACATACGTCACACCGAAATCGACATCCATCCTCCCCTCAATCACAAACAAGAGCCTTATGCAGCTCGCTGAGGACTTCGGCATGACAGTGGAGCGCCGTCAGATTCCGGAAGAAGAACTTGCCACATTCGAAGAGGCAGGTGCTTGCGGAACAGCAGCCGTTATCAGCCCGATCTCATACATCGACGACCTTGACACAGGCCAGCGCTTCACATTCAGCAAGGACGGCAAGCCCGGTCCTGTCTCTACAAAGCTCTACAACCACCTGCGTGGCATACAGTACGGCACAGAGGAGGACAAGCACGGCTGGACAACTGTGGTAATCGAATAACAAAACCACACCACTCAAATAAGTCAAAAGCTGTATAAACATAACATTTTATAGAGGCAGTAGAGACACGCATGCCGTGAGGCAACGCTAATCTCCACTGCCTCTTTTTTTAATATCAAAAAAAGCGAAAATGCAAGAATCCAACAGCCACATCGCATACCTCTCGCTCGGCTCCAACCTTGGCGACCGCCATGCCACCATGCAGAGCGCCATCCTCCTCCTCGGCAAGCAGGCAGGCACCGTAGACCGCGTGTCGTCAGCCATAGAGACCGAACCGTGGGGCTTCGAGTCAGCCAACAAATTCCTCAACATGTGCGTCCGCATCACCACCACCATGTCGCCCGAACAGCTCCTCGCCACCACCAAGGACATAGAGCAGCAGCTCGGCCGCACCACCAAGTCGGTGAACGGACAATACCATGACCGCCCCATCGACATAGACATACTCACATACGACGATCTACACATCAATACGCCGTCGCTCACCCTCCCCCACCCCCACATGCACGAACGCGACTTCGTGATGATTCCGCTGCACGAGATACTTGACAAGTAGGGGCAGCGAAGCCTGTGAAAGGGACGTTTTTCGGCAAAACACATTGATATATTAATATAAATGCCTAACTTTGCATACTGCAATATATATATAAGACAAGAAATGGGCAAAGGAAAACTGGCGAAGTTCGCCGACATGGAAAGATATGAGAACGTATTTCAGTATCCGTTCTCAGTAGCCGACAACGTGCCGTTCGACATGAAAGGCCATTGGCGCGAGACGTATTTCAAGAACCAGAACCCTATAGTGCTGGAGCTGGGCTGCGGCAAGGGTGAATACACCGTAGGGCTTGCCAAGATGTTCCCCGACATCAACTTCATCGGAGTGGACATCAAGGGAGCACGCATGTGGACAGGTGCCACACAGGCATTGGACGAAGGACTGAAGAATGTGGCGTTCCTACGCACCAACATAGAGATAATCGACCGCTTCTTCAGCAAAGACGAGGTGCAGGAGATATGGCTCACATTCAGCGACCCGCAGATGAAGAACCCGCGCAAGCGCCTCACATCCACATACTTCCTCGAGCGTTATCGCCACTTCCTCACCGACGGAGGAACCGTACACCTGAAGACCGACTCGAACTTCCTCTTCACTTACACCACATACATGCAGCAGCACAACAACCTGCCGCTGCTCTTCCGCACCGAGGACCTCTATCATACCGACGGCCTCGATCCGCAGACAAAGGAGATTCTGAACATCCAGACCTACTACGAGTCGATGTGGATAGAACGCGGACTGAACATCAAGTACATGAAGTTCAGCCTGCCGCAGAAAGGCGAGCTGACCGAACCGGACGTGGAGATACCGCTCGACGAATATCGCAGCTATCACCGCGACAAGCGCAGCTCAAAGGAAACTGCAAAATAAATTAGGAATTAGGAGTTATGAGTTAGGAATTAGAACAACTCAAAATTCAAAAATCAAAACTTTACATAATGACATTATATCCGAAACTGATAATGGACGCGCTCGCAACCGTCACCTATCCCGGCAACAAGAAGAACCTTGTGGAAGCCGAAATGGTGGCAGACAACCTGCGCATTGACGGCATGAAGGTGTCGTTCTCCCTTATCTTCCCCCGTGAAACCGACCCCTTCCTCAAGTCCACCGTCAAGGCGGCAGAGGCAGCCATCCACTACCACGTATCGAAAGACGTGGAGGTGACCATCACCACCGAATTTCTCTCAAAGCCGCGTCCCGAAGTGGGCAAGCTGCTTCCTGACGTAAAGAACGTCATAGCTGTCAGCTCAGGTAAGGGCGGCGTGGGCAAGAGCACCGTGGCAGCCAACCTCGCCATCGCTCTGGCACGCTTAGGCTATAAGGTGGGTCTGCTCGACTGTGATGTCTTCGGACCTTCAGTTCCTAAGATGTTCCACGTAGAGGACGCTCGTCCTTACGCTGTAAAGAAAGACGGTCGCGACCTCATCGAGCCGATTGAGAAGTACGGCATCAAACTGCTCTCCATCGGATTCTTCGTCAATCCCGACACAGCCACACTCTGGCGTGGCGGCATGGCGTCAAACGCTCTGAAGCAGCTCATCGCCGACGCTGACTGGGGCGACCTCGACTACTTCATCCTCGACACTCCTCCGGGCACCAGCGACATCCACCTCACCCTGCTCCAGACTCTTGCCATAACAGGAGCCGTGATCGTGTCCACCCCGCAGAACGTGGCACTCGCCGACGCTCGCAAGGGCATCGACATGTATCAGAACGACAAGGTGGGCGTGCCCATCCTCGGTCTTGTGGAAAACATGGCATGGTTTACGCCTGCCGAACTGCCGGAGAACAAGTATTATATCTTCGGTCGTGAGGGATGTAAGAACCTCGCAAAGGAAATGAACGTTCCCTTGCTTGCCCAGATTCCTCTCGTGCAGAGCATCTGTGAGAACGGCGACAACGGTACGCCGGCTGCCACAGACAGCAGCTCAATAACAGGTCTTGCCTTCATCAATCTTGCCCAGGCAGTGGTGACAGTTGTCAACCGCCGCAATAAGGAGCAGGCACCGACAAAGATCGTGAAAGTAACGAAAGAATAGCGGACGGCATACCTTCGATTTTTGAATTAGGATATTTTGAGCTTTGAATTGGTAGGATGGATTCTACCAATTCAAAACTTAAAACATCCTAATTCTCCTCAAGCACTTTCTTTATGTTTTCCTCCGTGCTTGTGAGTTTATCCTTACACATTTTTATGAGTTTCTGAGCAGTCTTGAGTTGTTCGCAGAGCGAATCGATGTCAAGTTCTCCATTCTCCATTTTCTCAGCAATGGTCTCCAGTTGTCGCATTGCCGTCTCGTATTTCATTTCTCTTGGCATATTGTTTTATGTTATATCTTAGTTTGAACAACAAAGATATTTATTTCCTGTTAAATACACAAATCCGTCCGACACAATATTTGCATTTCTGATGCTCAATACTATGAGCCCGGCGCACAACAAAATCTTTGGTGCGAAATTCTTGAGTTTTGAGCGTTTAGAGACAATATATTCATACACAGTGGGTTATGCGATTTTCTAACGAAACTTTATGAAATCAGACTCGCAAATGAGCCGTTTTATCCTGCAATAGTGCCACTTTTACACTCCAATACCGTCACTATTATCATACAACAAAGCCTCTTTTGCGCTCTGATAGTCCCACTATTAGAGTGTAAAAGAGGCTGTATCGTTAAGCGTGGGTGCTGTTTGCGCAACAAAACACCGTAAAAACAGCAAACCGGAACTCTATAATCAATTTTTATTTTGTAACATGTTTTTACTCTTTGTACGATATTTGCATGGCAAGATAGATGATTAAAACGACAATAGAGACAATAGAGACAACTGGCTTCGCCTTCCTGTCAAAAACACTACTTCACCACACGCGAACGGAAGCTGCCGTTCTCCACACGCGTTTCCACTTCTGCGTCGGGTGGGAGTTGGGAGGCGTCGCGTACGGTGCGTCCTTTATAGGTGGTGATGCTGTAGCCGCGCTTCAGGAGTCTTTCGGGGTTCTCCGCCTCTACGCGACGCTCGAGCATTTCGAGGCGATGCTGTTCGGCGGTGATACGGCGTAGGGTCAGGTCACGGACGGAGGCGGCGAGGCGGTCGAGATGCTGGCGCTGGGCAGAGATGATAAGAGCCAAGGAACTGTTTATGCGTGCCGTGAGACGGTCAAGACGTCCTGTCTCCTTCTCGCCTACAAGAGAGAAGAGCACGGGTATTCTGCTTGCGAGCGAACGCAGCCTGCCCTGCTCCATCTCCATACGACGACGTGCCGCAAGGACGACACGCTGGCAGAGGCGGTCGGCAAGAGCCGCCGTCTGCGAGAGATGGTCCACAAGCAGCTGGGCAGCCGCCGTCGGAGTCTTCACATGAGCGAAAGCCACGAGGTCGAGCACAGTCTCGTCACGGTCATGTCCAATGCCGGTGATGATGGGAAGAGGGAAGTTAGCCACGTTCTCCGCCAAGGCAAGCGTGTCGAAGCCGGAGAGGTCGCTGGTGGCGCCACCGCCACGGATTATCACCACACAGTCATACTGTTCCTGCACCTCATATATGGCGTTCAGCGCTTCCACCACGCTTCTTTCCACAGCCTCGCCCTGCATCACGGCAGGAAAAAGGCGGACATCAAACTGATAGCCTCCGGCATTGTCATGGAGCTGTCGGCAGAAGTCGCCGAAGCCAGCTGCCCCTTCGCTTGACACCACGGCTATGCGCTGCGCGAACATCGGCAGGAGAAGCTCACGCTGAAGGTCGAACACACCGTCCGCCTTCAGACGCTCCACAATCTCCTTACGTCGTCTGGCAAGGTCGCCCAACGTATACTCAGGATTGATGTCGGACACTATCCACGAAAAGCCGTACGCTTCATGGAAGTTGGCATACACGCGCAGCATCACCTTCATTCCGGCATGCAGGCGCTGTCCTGTCACCCGCTCAAACATGGGACGGATAATGGACCATCGGTTCTGCCAGCACTTCGCCGAGGCGCGAGCCACTGGCGTATTGGAGCGGTCGTCCTTCTCCACCAGCTCAAGATAGCAATGTCCGCGCACCTCACGCGCTTCCGAAATCTCCGCCTCCACCCAGTACTGTCCGGGCACGCCGATGCTAATGGCCTCAGCCACGAGGCTGTTAAGCTCGTATAGTGAGAGCGCTACGGGAACTTCCGTCTGATTATGATTATATATATCCATACGATTTTGCGTCTTTAGTGAACTTTTGCAAAGTTAAAGTTAATATGCTGTTAAGCAATCAAGGGGTCTATATGCCACGATGAAAGATGGCATACAGACCCCTTGATTGCGTTCTTACTCTTTCTAATCAAGGAATCCCTGCTTGCGTAGAGCCTCAAGCATGGTTACGGACATCTGCTCGTTGTCCGACTTGGTGTAACGGCAGTCGGTGAAGACCTGCGCAAGAGTCTGCTTGTTGTTTATCTCAACGAAGCGACGGTTCTCGGGCAGCGACTCCTTCTCCTCGTAGAAGCGATTGATGAGTTGCGGAGTGTAGTCATGATAGACCTCCTCATGCATGACAGCCTCAAGCGGCAGACGCTCAGTAAGGTCTGGTGTCTCGTCGGGCCATCCGAGCGTGATGGTGGCCACCGGCATTACGAGCGGCGGAAGCTGAAGGACGTCGATGATGGTCTGCGGACTATAGACGGTGGTGCCGAGGAAGCAGCAGCCAAGGCCTTCCTCCTCAGCCAGATTGCAGAACGTCTGACAGTAAAGCAGGGCGTCCGTGGCTCCGTTCATGAAGGAGAGGAAATTAGAGAATCCCGGATTGGCGTCACGGCATTCCGCCCACTTGGTGGTACGGCGGGTGTCGGCGCAGAACGTCAGCACCACGGGAGCCTCCGTCACCATCGGCTGGCAGAAATGTGCGGGAGCCAGACAGCGCTTCATCTCGTCGTCACGTGTTACCACTACGCTGTAAAACTGGAGATTGCCCATTGTCTGCGTGCGCTCAGCCTCAGCAAGAAGGCGGTGGAGCAACTCGTTTTCCACCTCACGGGTGGCATATTTACGTATTGTACGTCGTGTGTTTATGGTCTTCATTTTTCTTGTTTTTTTGTATTCCACAAAGGTAGTGCTTTTAACGGAAACAAGAGAAAGGAGGCGTATGCTTTTTCTCAAAATATATATGAAATGATTCTTATATATGGAATTATTATTGTAGTTTTGCAGACATTACGGTCAAGAGAAAACACATCTACATATATATAATGGAAAATCAGAAAACGTACTCTTACGACGAGGCATTCCAGACCTCGCTGAAATACTTCGACGGTGACGAACTCGCCGCCCGTGTATGGGTGAGCAAGTATGCCATGAAGGATAGCTTCGGCAACATCTATGAGGTGTCGCCCACAGACATGCATCACCGCATCGCTAAGGAGATTGCTCGCATAGAGAGCAAATACGCCAACCCCATGAATGAGCAGGAAGTGTTCAGCCTGCTCGACCATTTCCGTTACATCATACCAGCCGGCAGCCCGATGACAGGCATCGGCAACGACCACCAGGTGGCATCGCTGAGCAACTGCTTCGTGATAGGCATTGAGGGCGACGCCGACTCGTACGGAGCCATCATGCGCCTGGACGAGGAGCAGGTGCAGCTGATGAAGCGTCGCGGCGGCGTGGGTCATGATCTTTCGCAGATTCGCCCTAAGGGCTCGCCTGTAAATAATTCGGCTCTGACCTCCACCGGCCTTGTGCCGTTCATGGAGCGCTATAGCAACTCCACTCGCGAGGTGGCGCAGGACGGACGCCGCGGAGCGCTTATGCTCTCCGTAAGCATCAAGCATCCGGACAGCGAAGCATTCATCGACGCCAAGATGACGGAAGGAAAGGTGACAGGAGCCAATGTGAGCGTCAAGATTGACGACGCATTCATGCAGGCTGCCATTGACGGCAAGCCATACACACAGCAGTTTCCCATTGACGCTGCAGACCCGCAGGTAAAGAAGGAGATTTCCGCCAAGGCATTGTGGCAGAAGATTGTGCACAACGCATGGAAGAGCGCAGAACCTGGCATCCTATTCTGGGACACCATCATACGCGAGAGTATCCCTGACTGTTACGCTGACCTCGGCTTCCGCACCGTCAGCACCAATCCGTGCGGCGAAATACCTCTCTGCCCGTACGACTCGTGCCGTCTGCTTTCAGTGAACCTCTACTCGTACGTACGCAATCCGTTCACACCGGAGGCAAGCTTCGACTTCGACCTCTTCAAGGAGCACGTGACCAAGGCACAGCGCATCATGGACGACATTATCGACCTGGAGCTGGAGAAGATTGACCTTATCATGGACAAGATAAAGCACGACCCGCAGACCGACGACATCAAGCACGCCGAATATCATCTTTGGGAGAAGATAAAGGACAAGAGCTCGCAGGGACGACGCACCGGTTTGGGCATCACGGCTGAGGGTGATATGATAGCAGCAATGGGACTGACCTACGGCACGCAGGAAGCCACCGACTTCAGCGTCAGCGTACACCGCACACTGGCTCTCGCCGCCTACCGCTCTTCCGTAGACATGGCTCGTGAGCGCGGAGCTTTCAAGGTGTTCGATACGAAGCGTGAGGCTGCCAACCCATTCCTCCTCAGAATAAAGGAGGCTGACCCGTCGCTCTACGACGACATCATGACATACGGACGCCGCAACATCGCCTGTCTGACCATCGCTCCGACCGGCACCACATCGCTCATGACACAGACCACAAGCGGCATCGAGCCTGTATTCATGCCCGTATACAAGCGCCGCAGAAAGGTGAATCCCAACGACGCTGACGTACACGTGGACTTCACGGACGAGGTGGGCGACTCATACGAGGAGTATATCGTTTACCACAAGAAGTTCCTCACATGGATGGAGGTGAACGGCATCGACACCAGCAAGCGATACACCCAGGACGAGATAGACGATCTCGTGGCACGATCGCCGTACCATAAAGCCACCGCCAACGACGTGGACTGGCTGATGAAGGTGAGAATGCAGGGCGCCATCCAGAAGTGGGTGGACCACTCCATCAGCGTAACCGTAAACCTTCCGAACGACGTAAGCGAAGAACTTGTTGGCAAACTTTACGTAGAGGCTTGGCGCTCGGGATGTAAGGGATGCACCATCTATCGCGACGGCAGCCGCTCGGGTGTGATGATTTCTGCTTCAAAGAAGGACAAGAAGAAAAACGCTGCCCAGAAGGAGAAGACCAGCTCAGACCGCATACCGGTAATGGCAGTGACGGAAACGCGTCCGAAGGAACTGGACTGTGACGTGGTTCGTTTCCAGAACAATAAGGAGAAGTGGGTGGCTTTCGTAGGATTGCTGGACGGCTATCCTTACGAGATATTCACCGGACTGCAGGACGACGAGGAGGGTATCGCTCTTCCCAAGACCGTAACGAAGGGTCGCATCATCAAGCAGACCAACCCCGACGGCACGAAGCGCTACGACTTCCAGTTCGAGAACAAGCGCGGATATAAGACCACGGTGGAGGGACTGTCGGAGAAATTCAACCCGGAATACTGGAACTACGCCAAGCTTATCTCCGGAGTGCTGCGTTATCGTATGCCTATCGACCACGTAATAAAGCTCGTCAGCTCGCTGCAGCTTAAGGACCAGAGCATCAACACATGGAAGAACGGCGTGGAACGTGCACTCAAGAAATACATGGTGGACGGAACGGCAGCCAAAGGACTGGTGTGTCCGTCATGCGGACAGGAGACTCTCGTCTATCAGGAAGGATGCCTGATATGTAAGAACTGCGGTGCTTCACGCTGCGGATAAATCACAATTTATAGTTGAGAATTGAGAGTTGAGAGTTATGATATGCTTAATTGTATATATTACAATAGTATAAATATAGAGTAATCATAACTCTCAATTCTAAACTCTCAATTCTAAACTTATCTATCTCTCAATTTAGATAATGAAATCTTTCATACATATAGACGACATTCGTCTGCACGCGTGTCATGGCGTGCTGCCTCAAGAGCAGCTCACCGGCAATGACTACATAATAAATGTACGCGTGGGATATGACATATCTAAGGCAATGTATACCGACGACGTAGCTGACACGCTCAACTACGCCGAGGTATACAATATTATAAAGGAGGAGATGAATGTCCCGTCAAAACTAATAGAGCATGTGGCGGGCCGCATAACAGACCATCTTATGGCAAGTTATGCGGACATCACCTCTATAACGCTACGCATCACCAAACTCAACCCGCCGATGGGTGCCGACTGTAACGGAGCCGGAGTTGAGCTAACGGTAACGCGCGGAGATGCCTAAAGCTAAGGCAGATAATATTCGTACCTCTTAAGCACGTCGCAACGACGCGTATACTGGTCCACGACATTGGGATAAGCCATTGCAAACAAGCTAAGTTCGTATAACGCCTCGTATTGAGCCGAGTGCGGATAGAGAATCACTTTACCGTCATACTCAAATTCAGCCCACTTGTCTACGGGCATGAATGCAAGAGCGTAAACGGAGCGGTAACGCAACTGCAGGTCGTCGCTTCGTTTAGCTACATTAAGATACTTCACCGTCTCAGCGGCAAAGTCTTTCTCCCAAGAGCGAGCCGAATCCATGACGCTGCTGTAATAATGAGTGAGGAACCAACAGTCGCCGTAACATGAAGCCTGATAATAACGCACGGCAAGGTCGTAAGCCATCTGCTGCTTAGCAGCGCCTTCGCGTGCAAGATTGTAGCGATTTAGGCGGTCAGCCATATCACGACAATAGTCGAGCTTTATGTTACGGTTTACTGTTACCGGCTCATAACACTCGCTGACCCTCTGCTTGCCGAACCATCGCGGCACGTCATAACGGCGTTGTGACGAGTAAGCGCTGATGAGCTGCGAAGAAAGCAACGACATCGACACACCGTCAAGATACGGTATGGCTTCGGCAAAACGTCCCTCGGCTATCAGCTTCGTTCCGATAAGGTCATTGAAGTAGTCGGCATCGTGGTAAGAGTTCTGAGCACAGTATTCGTCAAAGGCATTGTCATGGCTGGACGAGAGATAACGGTAATAGTCGGCAAGGCGGTCGGCAGTAAGACTGTCCATCTTGCAGAAATACTCGTTCCACGGACTGTACGTCACATTCTGGTTTTCGCTATATATGGTAGGGTCGACCTGACTCTGCTCCATATAGAAATATTTGTCATCAGCATTCGTCATGGCACACAAGGCAAGGGCTGTATTGTCCATACCTGCACGACGGAAGAGCTGTTCCAGACCGCGATGAACCACGCGTTCCTTCACGTCAGTATAGTGATTGCTATAAGAGTAGCTGCTGCCACGTTCCTCTTCTATCTTATTGTCAAGCCAACGGAACTCGCCAAGCAGATAGTCAGTATATTCTTTTGTAGGCTTGTTGTCACGCGTCGAGACAAGCAAGCGTATGGCACGGGCATTGTCGCGCATGCGCTGACTGCCTTCAGCCGCAACAGCCTTTTCTGCTTCCGCCATAGCACGCTCCGTGTTTCCGAACAGATAGTCAATCATGCTTGCAGCCGCAAGCCACAGACTCGGCGACTTCACCTTACTGTCGTTGGCGGCATTAAGGGCAAACTGTACAAACGCCATCGCTTCCTTACGATACACCTGCTTGGCATCTATCTGCTTAAACCATTCAGCATCATTATCACCTTTCGCCTTCTGATCAATCGTCTCCTGCACGTTATTTACAAAGTCCTGCACAAGGTAATTGAGCGACGGGGCGTTAGGGTTCTCTGCATAGATGGTCCTTATGCCAGCAAGGTTGCGATAGTTGCGCATAACAGACTTGATGGACTGTACGTCGCCCTGCTCTGCATAGATGTCGCAGGCAGCACCACGCTGTCCTGTCTTGAGCAAGGCACGGGCATAGATGTTGCGCATGGCTTCGCGCCACGGACACTGAGGAAAGCTGGATGCTGATGTCTTCCACAATGCTACGTTAAGATTGTCATTGCCGAGCATCATGTTTGCACGCATCTGCAACAGCACGTATTGCGGACGTAATGTATTGCCGCCGTATGCCTTTGCAGCGGTGAGAACATCGGTGAATGTCTGATGCCGATGTGCTAAATCCTCTTTTGTGGGATAGCTCCATGCGTCACGGGCGTAATCCTCACAAGCCTTGAAGTAACGATTAAGCAAATTGATGTACGCTGTCATCTCCTGATCGTTTCTTTCCTTGGCAGTCTTCAGGATTGCGTCACGGTTCCATTTAAAGTAATCGACACCGATGGGACCGTTCTCCCCCATATAATCCTGCCAGAAACGATCTATATCATACAAGTATGCAGGACCGTCGGTCATGGCTTCATGGCGGAAGACGGAGAACATATATCGATTATGCGTATTTCCCTCGGATATGCATGCCGTGGCGTCAATGAGCGGCAGGGCTGCAATCAAACTAGTTATAAAAAATCCTTTCATACTCATCGTTGTTTAATCGGTTAATATTGTTGTTATTGAGATCGAATAGTATTATCTCGTCATTGGCTTCAGGACGTCGGCTGCCTATAGCGTTTACGGCTGAGATAATATCAGAGAGGGAGGGTTGGCGGATGGCAATGGAGTCGCTGGAGAGTATCGGGTATTCACCATCGTAATGGACAAAGCCTACGAACTGACCGCCACGGAACAGGATGCGCCACGTAAAGACGGGATAAGCAGCGCTCAAGCTGAGCTTATAGTCTTTCAGATAAGGCAAGTAAGGGGCTGCGTCATGCAGGTCGAGAATAGGTTTGTGGCAACGTATGTCGGTGGCATCGCCCGTGTTATACATCATCAGCACACCACGGTCTGCGGGTGGCGGAGTCTGTGCGAGCTGGTGAAGGCGGATGGTGGACGAGAGCTGGAGCTGTCGGCTATGGCATTCGTCGAGCATAGCCTGCATGAAGTCATTATAGAGTCGGCGTGTGGAAAGAGTCCAGTCACAGTCAATCTGTATCTCCTTGACATCATTGACATCATTGGTCTCGTTCATCTGGAGGACGCGCTTGACGATGAGCGAAGCCAACTGCTTGCGGTCGCCGCGAAGACATTCGGGCATAACGAAGACCGTAGGCACAATGTCGACGTCTTGTGGCATTGCGGTAGCGAAATTAAGCGTGGCGTTAGGCACCGCTCTCCCACTCGCGTCCGCCACCACATCAAAGTAGCGGACATACATACGCGATATGCCGTGGGCACGAAGGAAAGCCGTCTTCGTGGAGTCAATGTTCAGCGTGGTGCTCCAGTAATAGACAGACCGCACCCTTGACGACCGCGGCTGCCTCTTATCGTGGTACGCCACCGTCAATATAGCCAACAAGACCGCACATAATGCAGCAGCGGCAAAGCGTATACATCTAAGCGTCTTCATAGCAATATGATGCTCTTATAGAATAACTTAAGAGCCATAATTATAGATTTGTCAATTTTTCTTTAATATATTGCGAATTTACGCAAAATACAAGACAAAGCAAAATATACTAACATGTTTTTCCAAGTTTGCCGTCGTTTTTACGATTTATTCGCTATCTTTGCACCAAAATAAGTTGCAGTTCAGACATTTGGACCAACCTACAGCATCTCATTTATGGCAAAAAAAATATTGCTCTCTATAATACTCATCATAACGTTCGTGTCGGCAGTAGCTGGCGCTAACCGTAAGTTTACACTCTGCATCGACCCTGGTCACGGTGGAAAAGACACCGGAGCACCGGGCAGCTTTTCGAAGGAAAAAAACATAAACCTGAATGTGGCACTCGCATTCGGACGCTACGTGGAGCGTAATTGCCCCGACGTTACTGTGGTGTATACACGCAAGACTGACGTGTTTATCCCCTTGTACGAACGCGCCGAAATAGCCAACCGCAGGAAAGCAAACCTCTTCATATCCGTACATACCAACGCTCTCCAAGGCAACCACACGATGAGAGGTTTCGAGACATACACGCTCGGCGACGGACGCTCACACGCCAAGAAGACCAACCTGGAAGTGGCAAAACGTGAGAACTCCGTCATTCTGCTCGAGAAAGACTATGAGCAGCATTACGTGGGCTTCGATCCCAACTCGCCGGAAAGCAATATCATGTTTGAGTTTATACAGGACCGAAACCTTACAAAGAGCATCGAGCTGGCAAAGATGCTGCAAAGACATGTATGCAAGGTGGCTAACCGTCCCAATAAGGGAGTGCATCAGCAGAACCTTGCCGTACTCAGGCTGACCTCTATGCCGGCTTGCCTCATCGAGCTCGGATATATCTCAACCCCCGACGAAGAGCGAATGCTGAACGACAAGAATCAGATAGACAAGATTGCACGCGGCATATACAACGCCTTCGTAGAATACAAGAACAAGTATGACACGGGAATGACCATCCCGTACAAGCCATTGTCAGACCCATTGCCTGAGACAACACAGCAAAGCGACACACAAAAGAACGACTCTGACGTGGCAGACGCAAGACAGGCGGAACAAGACACCAAGGCGAACGAAGTAAGTGTCAGAAACAACGACCGCCAGTCTGAAAGAAACGACCGCCCTGCAAGAAGGCAGCAGACAAGGCAGCAGAACGAGAAGCCAAAGCAGACAACCGTAAAGGAAAAGACGGACGACAGCAAGCCGGTGTTCAAGATACAGATTATTGCAGCAAGCCGACAACTAAAAAAGAGCGACCCTAACTTCAAGGGACTGACAGACGTGGAATGCTATCAGGAGAACGGCATGTGGAAATACACCACCGGAGCCTCCAATAACTATAACACGACGTACAGAAAGCGCAAGGAGATACTGGAGCAGTTCCCGCAAGCGTTCATCATAGCATTCAAGAACGGCGTAAAGATGGACGTCAATCAGGCTATTAGAGAATTCAAACAGAACAGAAACAGATAAAAAGAATTCAAAACAACGAATAGAAACAAATAAGAATATGAAAGCATTTAATAAAGAAGTGAAAATCGCGCTCGTAGCCATCGTAGGCGTGATAATACTGTTTTTCGGAATGAACTTCCTGAAAGGACTGAACATATTCTCGTCAACTGACGACTATTACATACAATTTCACGATATCAGCGGACTCTCAGCTTCGAGCCCGATATATGCTGACGGATATAAGGTAGGAACCGTCAAGAGCGTCATTTACGACTATTCTGGAAAAGAAGATCCACGCGTGGTGGTAGGAATAGACAGAGACATGCGCATCCCGGTGGGAAGCACAGCTGTCATAGAGAGCGACATGATGGGCAACGTGAAGGTGAACCTCCTCCTTGCCAATAACCCGAGAGAGAGAGTCATGCCGGGCGAAACCATCCTTGGCGACGTTGACGCAGGCGCTTTAGGAAAGGCTGCCCAGATGTTGCCCGCCATAGAGAACATGCTGCCGAAGCTGGACAGCATCCTCTCAAGCCTCAACACCCTGCTTGCTGATCCGGCTCTCGCACAAAGCCTACACAACGTGCAGACCGTAACGGAGAACCTCACCGTATCTTCAGCACAGCTCAACACACTTATGAAGACACTCAACAAGGGCGTGCCGACAATGATGGCTAAGGCTGACGGCGTGCTGGACAACACCAACCGCCTCACATCCAACCTCGCCGACCTCGACCTTGCGACAACAAAGCAGCAGGTGGACCAAACCATCGCTAACGTGAAGCTGCTCACAGACCGCCTTAACAGTAACGAGGGAACACTCGGCAAACTGATGAACGATCCGACCATGTATAACAACATGAACTCTACTATGAGAAGCGCCGACTCGCTCCTCATTGACCTTCGTCAGCATCCGAAGCGCTACGTCCACTTCTCCGTATTCGGAAAGAAAGACAAGTAAGCGCATAGATATACTTAGTATAAATACCGAAAGGATATTGTTTCACGGCTTCAGAACAACTCTGAAGCCGTTTTTTTCAATGAGATAAGCGCATTTAGCCAATGTTTCACTAAAAGCGCCAAAACACACATAAAAACATCAATATGCAGATTATCAGCAGATTACGCTTATTTATACAAAGAACAAAACATATATATATAAGAATAGCATAACTAACGGGAAAAGAGTCATTTATATTACAAAACGTATACATTCAATAATAATAAAAAAGCAGCTTATTTGCTCAGCTCAAAAATAATTACTAATTTTGCAGTCGGAATTATAGTTTACAAACGGTCGAAAGACACAACACGTACCACAGCCAATGAACATTAGTCCTGAAAAGCTTTGGGACAAATGTCTTGCCTTCATCAGCAAGAACATTTCAGAGCAGACATATAACACATGGTTCAAGAGCATCGTCTTCGAAGCCTTCAACGAGGAAAAGAAGATGGTGGTGATACGCGTGCCCAGTCATTTCGTGTGTGAGTATCTTGAAGAACACTACGTCAAGTTGCTCCACGTGGCGCTTAGCCGCGAATTTGGCTCAGGCATACAATTGTCGTACCGTATTGTAACAGACAAGGAGAACAAGCAGACACAGACAATGGAAGGCGAACAGCCCGTTGAAGACACACTCAAGCCACAGCAGCGCGAGCATGCCAACGAGTCGCCCAACACTCTCGACAGCCTTGCTCCGCAGCAGATTGACTCGCAGCTCAACCCGCAGCTCACCTTCGACAATTACATAGAAGGCAGCAGCAACCTTTTCTCGCGTACCATCGGTAAGACCATTGCCGACAATCCGCAGAGCATGCAGTTCAATCCGTTCTTCGTCTTCGGTCCTTCAGGATGCGGAAAGACACACCTCATCAACGCCATCGGCGTCGAGACAAAGCGTATATTCCCCGAAAAGAGAGTGCTCTATATCAGCGCACGCCTCTTCGAGGTGCAGTATACCAACGCCGTACTGCGCAACACCATCAACGACTTTATCAATTTCTACCAGACCATAGACGTTCTTATCGTGGACGACATACAGGAATGGGAAGACAAGAAGGGCACACAGAACACCTTCTTCCACATCTTCAACCATCTGTTCCGCAACGGCAAGCGCATCATCCTCGCCAGTGACCGTCCGCCCGTACAGCTCAAGGGCATGAACGAGCGTCTCATCACACGTTTCTCTTGCGGCCTTATAGCAGAGCTGCAGAAGCCGAACGTGAAGCTTTGTGTGGACATTCTGGAGAACAAGATACGCCATGAGGGCCTCAGCATACCTGAGGACGTAGTGGAATTCATAGCCTCGACAGCTAACGGCAGCGTGCGAGACCTGCAGGGTGTCGTAAACTCACTTATGGCATACAGCGTGGTTTACAACTGCAGCATCGACATGAAGCTGGCAGAACGCGTCATCAAGCACTCTGTAAAGGTGGAGAACAACCCGCTCACCGTGGAGGATATCATCGAGAGCGTGTGCCAGCATTACAATGTTACGCCTGCCAACATCAACAGCCGCAGCCGTAAGAAGGACTATGTTATGGCACGTCAGGTATCAATATACCTTGCACAGAAATACACCAAGATGCCGGCAAGCCGCATCGGACGACTTGTGGGTGGACGCGACCACTCTACGGTTATATACAGCTGCAACCAGGTGGAGCAGCGTCTGAAGGTAGATCGCAAGTTCTCAAGCGAGATATCAAGCATCGAAAATTCATTTAAAATAAGGAACTGACAATAACGATGAAGCCGGACAAGGGAAGGGCAATGCCCGTTTCTCTTATCCGGCTTCATGCGTTTAAACCAAAACCGACCAACTTTATATAATTCCAATATTAAGACTATTATACAACGTCAGTTCCTATATTTTTTCTTAAACAAGACCATTGACACACCGTATCTCACTTTTTCGGAGACACGGCGTAATGAAATGTGCTCTTAAAAAAGGTCGGCAACAAACTCAACCACTTTACAGAATCTCACGGCAAGCACCACAATGCAGGCATAAAACGCAGCCAAAGCATCGTCCAGCATGCAGCCCCAACCGCCATGTATGTGCTTGTCCACCCAGCGACAGCCGAGCGGCTTGGTGATGTCAATGGCACGGAACAGCACGAAACCAAGCGAAGCAAGCGATATTGCCACATACGAAGGACCATCAACAAACAAGGCAGGCAGACATGCCACCCACGTTCCGAAATACTCATCGATGATGACAGTACGCGGATCCTCGCCCCAATAGCGCTCCATGACATTATCGGTCCACACTCCAAGCAGCAGCGACCCCACCACAAGAGCGAGTGTTGCCACAAAAAGCCACATTGGAGAAAGCAGCAGATAAAGACCAATCCACGTAAGAAGAGCCACAAAGCCTCCTAATGTTCCAGGTCCCCAGGGCCAGAATCCGACGCCAAAACCCGTTGATAACGCTACATGAAACCAGGGTGCCTCACCCAACTGATGATTGTTGTTATTACTCATTATATAATATGTAAGTCTTTAAGATGTAACAATAAATTTAAAGCAAGTCAGAAAAAGGTGACTCTAAAATCTTTGCAAAGTTAAGGAAAAAATACGAGACCATCATTAAAAACGGGACGGCGAGGCTGAAAAACTTGCATAACTGTCCGAAAATAAGTAACTTTGCAGTCCATTTGAAGAAATGGGCTTAATAAACATTATTAACAGAGTGCTTGGTAAACCTCTTAAAAAACAAGAACAATGCAGAAAGAAAAGAAGACAGTGAGTGTGCTCTTTATGCTTTTCAGCATACTCTTCTGTGTTTGCCTCATTACGGCAAACGTACTCGAGACAAAGCAAATATCCGTAGGACCGTTCAACATAACGGGAGGTTTGATAGTATTTCCTATCTCATACATCATTAATGACTGTGTGTGCGAGGTTTGGGGATACGGCAAGGCAAGAATGCTGATATGGACCGGCTTCGCCATGAACTTCCTCTTCGTGACGTTCGGCGCCTTGTGCGACCTGCTTCCAGCCGCTCCCTATTGGGACAACGAAGCCGGATTTCATGCCATCTTCGGTCTTGCTCCACGCATCGCTGCCGCCTCATTCGTGGCTTTCATCATCGGTTCGTTTGTCAATGCTTACGTAATGAGCCGCATGAAGATATCGTCAGGCGGACGCAACTTCTCGGCACGAGCAATCCTCAGTACGGTATACGGCGAGACAGCCGACTCGCTGATTTTCTTCCCGTTGGCATTGGGAGGCGTAGTGCCACTGCGTGAGTTGCCCATACTGATCATCTCGCAAGTTGTGCTCAAGACGCTTTACGAAATCCTTGTGCTTCCCGTTACCATCCGCGTGGTGAGAGCCACAAAGCGCTACGAAGGCGAGGACGTCTACGACAACAACGTCAACTACAGCATCTGGAAGATATTCAACATTTAACAACATCCTTATTTATTCAATTCATAAAAAAACAATGGCTACAAATTCAAATAACCGTACAGACGAAGGACTCAAGGCCCTTGGTTCTAACACACGCTACCGTGACGACTACGCACCTGAGGTGCTCGAGACTTTCGTAAACAAACATCCCGGCAACGACTATTGGGTACGATTCAACTGCCCGGAGTTTACATCCCTCTGCCCCATCACCGGTCAGCCCGACTTCGCAGAAATCCGCATCTCCTACATCCCCGACGTGAAGATGGTGGAGAGCAAGAGTCTTAAGCTTTACCTCTTCAGCTTCCGCAATCACGGCGACTTCCATGAAGACTGCGTCAACATCATAATGAAGGACCTTATCCGCCTTATGGACCCTAAGTATATTGAGGTGACAGGAATATTCACCCCAAGAGGCGGCATCTCTATCTGGCCCTACGCCAACTACGGCAGAAAAGGTACCAAGTACGAGCGTCTGGCAGAAGAAAGATTTGCCACACACGACATCAAGTAAAGGTTGAGAATTGAGAATTTGAGAGTTGAGATATGCCAATCCCAATGAATAATCATTCAAGCCAAATGGCTATAATAACCCTCAACTCTCAAAATTCAATTTTCAACCTTACTTTTTTCCTTACTGTGCAAGAAATTGCATAAAACCATAAAGATTTCTTAAGTGTTTTTTCCTTATAGATTGTTATATTGATACGTGATGTTGTATCCGTTAACCTAAATCATACGACATCAGCTATCTACTGAACATCAAAAAAAACAACAATAAGGAAAAAATTATGAGAACACGACCGTTACTAACTCTGAAGTGGTCGCGTAAGGCAATGACACTTGTCATCGCTGCCGCACCATTCCAGTGGACTCTTGCCGGAAACGTCAGCAACGCTCCAGCATCCGAATTCAACGCTTTCGTCCAGCAGGACGGCAAGACTACGCTCAAAGGACACGTGACAGACGAGAACGGAGAACCGCTTATCGGCGCCACCGTAAACGTGAAGGGCACCGAGGAGCGCACCGTTACCGACATCGACGGCAACTATACGCTCCGTACTTCTGCTTCACATCCCACCGTCATTGTCAGCTATCTTGGCTATCGCAATAAGGAACTGAAAGCCTCCGGATCATCCAGTATAGACATCATCATGCAGCCCGATCAGCAGTCTATTGACGAGGTGGTGGTGACTGCTCTCGGCATCAAGCGCGAGAAGAAAATGCTCGGCTATTCCGTACAGGACATCAAGGCGGACGCCCTTAACACCACTGGCGACCCTTCCGTAACCGGAGCATTGGACGGCAAGGTGGCTGGTCTGCAGATGAACACGGCAAGCACCGGTCTTGGCGGTTCCACTAAGATTACCATCCGCGGCAACTCTTCACTTACGGACAACAACCAGCCGTTATGGATTGTTGACGGCGTACCCTTCACCGACGACCAGACTTCTGAGGCTTCTGCATACGGCGGCTACGACCGTGGTGGCACATCATTCGACATCAACCCGGAAGACATCGAGTCGATCTCAGTACTTAAGGGTCCGAATGCTGCTGCTCTCTACGGTTCACGTGCAGGTAACGGCGTAATCCTCGTTACCACAAAGCGAGGCTCACACAAGCAGGGCTTCGGCGTATCTTACAGCGGCAACTTCACATGGAGCCAGGCTGCAGAGACTCTGAAGATGCAGAAACTCTACGGACAGGGTTCGCAGGGACAGTTGCTCTTCAACAAGGACGAAGAGGGCAACCCCACAACAATGACGGGCGAACTGGCATTCGGTCCGCGCTTCGACGGGAGCATGCAGACCAACTGGCTCGGCGAGAAGGCTCCTTATTCATATACAGGCGACCGTCTGAAGGATTACTTCCGCACAGGATTCTCACAGTTCCATACCGTAGCCGTGGGTTCAGCCACGGACAAGTCTCACTTCCGTCTTTCTGTAGGCTTCAATGCCAACGACGGCCTGTTCAAGGACGAGTCGCTCGACAAGCTCAACGTAGACCTCAACGCTGGCACAACAGTCAACAAATGGCTGTCATTGGACGGCAAGATTTCCGTATCGCACACTAAGGCAGAGAACCGTCCCTACACGGGTCTGAACGGCGAGGTGGCACAGCTGCTCCTCATGCCTGGCAACGTAAGCCTTAAGGACCTTGAGGCAAACTATACTTCTCCTAACCAACTCCACCGCAACTGGTTCGGTCCTGACCAGCACTACAGCAATCCTTACTACGTGCGCCACAGATTCCAGAACAGCGACGAGCGCTGGCGTGCCTTCGGATATTATGCCGCCAACCTCAACCTCACGGATTGGTTGAAGTTCAGCGCCAAGTATTCTTTCGACTATTATCGCACACGTCTCCAGACATCCGACCTTTCATTGGGTGACGGAGCCATCTCTACGGACGGCACTGGATGGGAGCAGAAACTCGTGACAGACGGCATGTCACGCGGCGAAGAGAACCACTTCGAGCAGAACATGCAGTTCCTCTTCATGGGCGACAACCAGCTTACGAAGAAATTGCGCCTCGGTTATACGGCTGGTGCCAACATCATGTACCTGAAGTATGAGACGCTCTCAGCATCCGTGCAGAACATGCTGGAGAAAGACAACTGGATTCTCAACACCGGCAACAAGCTTGTCTCAGCCGTAGACGACGGACACGATCGCGCCATGTATTCGGCTTTTGCGTCAGCACAGTTTGCATATGACGAGTGGCTCTCGCTCGACCTTACAGCACGTAACGACTGGTCGTCCACTCTGCCGAAAAAGAACAACTCATTCTTCTATCCGTCTGCATCACTCAGCTGGGTGGTTTCCGACTTCATGCGCTCCATCGACCATCGTCTGCCGGAATGGATCACGTTCACAAAGCTGCGCCTCTCTGCAGCCCAGGTGGGTAAGGATCCGTCGCCGTACAATCTCTACAACGTGCGTAAGTTCCAGTTCGAGATGGGCAACCGCAAGCCTATCATCAACACCGTACGCCTCAATCCTAACCTCAAGCCAGAGATTAAGACATCGTATGAGGTTGGTCTCGACATGAAGTTCCTCCAGAACCGTCTCGGATTCGACTTCACATATTATTATAGCACTACGAAGAACCAGGCCATGCTCGTGGACGCATCGGCTCCTTGGACACAGCAGTGGGTGAACGCGGGTAAGATAAACAACACCGGAGTGGAGCTTATGGTATATGGTTCGCCGGTTCGTACACGCGACTTCCAGTTTGACCTCACAGCCAACTTCGCGCATAACCGTTCCACAGTAAAGGAACTGGCAGCCGGCGTCAACCGCATCTACTTCGCCGGAGACGGCAACATGCCTGTGAAGGTGGGTGCTGTAAGCGGAGGAAAGCTCGGCGACATCTTCGCCAACAACCTCATGCAGCGTGATGCCCAGGGACGCGTCATCATCGGCGACGACGGTCTGCCTATGGCAACAACCGGCGACGGCAACCTTGAGCAGTACTTGCTCGACCATCCTATCGGTAACATCCAACCAGATCTTCTGATGTCCGTCACACCGACATTCACATACAAGGGCATCTCGCTCACAGCTATGTTCGACATGAAGTTCGGTGGCGACATCGTTTCGGTGTCTGAGGGTATGGCTACGGCTGTCGGTACGTCAGACCGCACCATTAACCGTGGCGAATACAAGGAGATTAACGGTGTAAAGGACTGGTATATGGTTGTTCCCGGCGTAACCGCTGACGGCAAGCCCAATACAAAACCGGTAAGCGCACAGGCCTACTATTCCACCATCGGTCTCTACAACTCGCAGAAGGGATTTGCCGAGGAGTTCGTGCATGACGCTTCGTACATCAAGCTGAAGGAGCTTGCTCTTGGCTACAGCTTCCCACAGTCCGTGTTGCGCCGCACACCGCTCACACAGCTGAAGCTCAGCTTCGTGGCACGCAACCTCTGCTTCCTCATGAAGCACACACCTGGCAATCCTGACGGCGGTTATGACACGACAATGTTCTCACAGGCAATTGACTTCATGGCAGTGCCTTACACAAGAACATTCGGATTCTCTGTTAACATCGGTTTCTAACAGAAGCATCTGATACGGAATAATAAAAAACAGCAAACAAACAGAACTATACAATGAAACGCAATATATTCTATACCGGTCTGATAGCAGCCACAACGCTGCTCACCTTTGCGTCATGCTACGACCTCGACGAAATGAGCCGCGACCCCTACGGCGTGGAAGGCTCTGAAAATGCGGGCGGCGAGATTACTCCGGACAAACCGGACGAAGGCAAATACGCAGACATCAACATCAACTATGCCGTGTCGCACGACGACTCGGTGGCTTACAAGAAGGCTTTGGCAGACGCTCCTGCCACCTTCCGCACATTCCTTTATCAGGGATATTACAACGACTATCAGATAACCACCAACCTCTCGCATGACATCTATGCGGGATACGTGGCAAACAATCAGCCCAAGCACGCCAAGAAGTCGCCTGACTATGGCTATTCTGACGGATGGTCAGGACGCCGCTGGTCACACTTCTATACGGAGCGCTCCACCGAGTATCGCGACCTTCTGAGAGCATACAAGTTTAACGATACGCCTGAGAAGTATCGCAACATGTACTACATCACACGCATCTACTATGCGTTCCTCGCTCTCGCCAACACCGACACATACGGCGACATGCCGTTCCGTCAGTACGTGCAGGCAAAGGTTCCCGAGACCAACAACGTGGAATACGACACGCAGGAGCAGGTTTATGACGCTATGTTCCGCATGCTTGAGCAGGCTGTAGACAGCATTAAGCCGGAAGACGCATCGCAGTATAAGATTGATAAGGACGACATCTGCTATTTCGGCGATGCCGAGAAGTGGTGCCGCTTCGCCAATTCAATGCGTCTGCGCATGGCATTGCGCATCAGCAATGTCAATCCTGAACGTGCGAAGAAGGAGGCAGAGGCTGCACTCAACAACAAGTATGGTCTGATGAAGAGCAATGACGACAACATGCAGACCGTGCCTAAGCACGCTCCCGTTGAGATGGGTGGCGAAGACGGTGGCGGAGACGAGAACGGTCTTGCCATGTGCTCCGTGGCTTATGGCGGCGAGAGCGTACTCTCTAAGGACATGGAGAATCTTTATCGCAACCTCTCTGACGGCGGCAAGGAATACACCATAAAGAAGGGACGTAACAATTCGGAAACAAAGAAGATTGACCCACGCTGCCTTGTGAGCTGGTATCGCAGCAATATGACAGCTGCTACGCTTGCCACCGGTCAGGACGGTCTGCGCAACGACTTTGTAGGATGTCTGCGTGGAGCCCAGTCGCCCGACATCTCTATGGACCCTCTGAAGTACAGTCTTACACGTACGGTTAAGGACGGTGCCTCAAAGGATCTTCCCGATGACCATTGGTTCAATTATTCTCGTCCTACAGTATGGTTCGGTTACGCAGAGTCGTTGTTCCTTAAGGCAGAGGCAGCTCTGAGAGGATGGACCGGAGCCGACCTCACACTTGACGCAGAGGGCTACTTCCGTGCAGGTGTCAAGGCATCCATGGACTATTATCACATTGCCGACGCTGACGCTCAGGCTTACATCGACGGTCTGAAGGTATGGGACGATGGCGTATTCAGCAGCGGTGACAGCGAAGCCATCCTCGAAGCCATCATCACACAGAAGTGGATGGCAGTATTCCCGAACGGCAACGAGGGTTGGGCTGACTTCCGTCGCACCGACTATCCCGCCCTTCTCAACCAGCAGACCAACTTCTCTGGAGGCGACGTTCCTAACGGAAAGCAGATCAAGCGCTTGCTTTATCCGAACAGCGAGTCGCAGAACAAGTACTTCATCCAGCATCCTAACCTGCAGACCAACAACACCCAGGGCACACGCCTCTGGTGGGATGTGGCTGACACCAACGATGCTGCTGGCAACCGCATGAAACCAAACAACTTCCGATAAGGATACCATAGGAAGCCGTCCCGTAAGTAATTGCTTACGTGACGGCTTCTTTTTTTATATTACCTTTATCGTCCAAAATTTGATTTTAACACCTTGAAAGTTTTTCTTTTTACGGAAAAGTGCTAACTTTGCATCGTATGAAGCCTTGATGGAGAAACCGTCACGGCATTATCTTTTTTCCGACTATACCGATGAATAACCATATTGGCAGGACACTGCTACTTATCATATTGACCTTTTATTCGCTGATGTCACCGGCTTCGGGCGTCAGCAAGTATTCAACGCTCATACGCGAAGTTCGTGGATGGTCGTCCGAGAAGGTTCTTGCTATGGGAGACACCTTGCTCCAACGACATGAAGACGACAAGGCCCTCGTGATGTATATGCTCGTTTGCTCACGCACAAACGACAATATGACCGACAAGGAACTGACCGACTGCTCGCTTGCCAACATGAAGGCTGGCGACATCTTCTATGACCGCGGCAACTATATCAACGCACTTGAGAACTATCAGACCGGACTGAAACTCAGCGAAAGTTCGAAGTCGAAAGAGCATCTTGCCTCTATATACAAGAACATCGGCAACGCTTACTGCATGTTCAAGGACTATGACAAGGGTTTCGAATATTATAAGAAAGGTTATGCCATCATACCTAAGGGCGACAAAGAGTTGACATTCAAGCTGCTTGCAAATCTCTTCGGCGTATGCCTCAACCGCAAGGACCTGAAGGAAGCCCGCAAGTATCGCCAGCTTATGCAGACATCGCCACACCCCGAAACAGCAGAAACCCACTTCTACATCACTTTCTCCAAAGCCCTTCTCAATTCTGAGGAGGCACGCTATGCCGAGTCCAACAAGATTCTTGCTGACCTTGCCCAGACATCCATCCGTACCAAGCTGCCCGCAATATTCATTTGCTCCATATATTCACGCATCTACACCAACTACATGGAAACGGGAGACATGAGCAATGCCCTCCATTACATCCGCCTTTGCATGCAGACAGCGGAGAAGAACCGCATGATGCATTACGTGCCGGAGACGCTGCGCGACATGGCAGAGATACAGAAGCGAAGCGGCAACACCTCCATAGCACAACAATACGACGCCCAATACCTCAACCTGATGGACTCAATCTACAACTCACAACGATTCAACGTCGTGAAAAACCAGCAGTTCATCTACGAAGTGGACAAAGCCAACAAAGAGATAACCCGTCTGCATCAGGAGGAAGAGATACATCGTCATAACGCCCGACTCTATCAGTTGCTCTTCCTTGTCAGCATCATCGCCGTTGTCCTTATCAGTGTATTGCTATTCTATGTACTCAGACAGAAGCGCAATCTGGAGGTGAGCTACCGCAAGCTTTACGACATGAACCGCAGCAATATGGCGGAAACAGAAGAACGCAAGGCTACTCGCACCAGCAATATGAAAGACGACCAGAAGCAGCAGTTGCTTGAGGATATACGAAGAGTGATGGAGGAAACTGACGAATACTGTCAGCAGGAATTCACCGTCGGTTCACTTGCAAAGCTCATCGGATCAAACGAGCGATACGTCTCGATGGTCATCAACGACCACTACGGCAAGTCGTTCACCGAACTGCTCAACGACTGCCGCATAAAGAAAGCATGCGAACGTCTCACCGACGACACCGAATACGCCAACCTCACCATCACCGCCATCGGACAGAGCGTCGGCTACAAGTCGCAGACCACATTCATCAAGCAGTTCCGAAAGTGCACCGGACTCACCCCATCCGTATATCAGAAGTTCGTGGCAGAGGACCGACTCAATGAACATATTGTGGAATAAAAAGCCGAAATCATTGTAATACAGACGCTTTTCTCTTCATTTTCGGGAAAATGGAGTAAGCGGATTTGCTCGTTATAAGCATAAGCTATATATTTGCAGACGATAATACATTAAACCTAACCACGCCTGTCCGTCGAAATGATTTGCGAAGCAAGAAGTTCTGCTGATGGGTTTTTAATTATTAATCTTATGCAAATAAAAAGACCGTTTTTTATGGCCATAGGTTTCGCGGCAACGATGTTATTGTTGCCAGTAACCGCAATAGGTCAAAACACAGCGTTAGGAAAAAAATCTCAACGGGGCAACCTCAAGCCCTTCGCCGGTGTTAAGATATCAAGAGTCACAGCAGAAAGAATCACAGCAGATACAGATATAGATATAGACCGTCCCGGCACTCCTTCTGACGTCTTTGCCCAAGACAATGTCACCTCCGTGGTATTCACATGGAAAGACGCCGATAAAGGTGTTAATGGCGGCTACGTGGACAAGACCTCACTCTCACATAATATATATACATTTGAGAACATTTACGGCAACATCACCAAAACTCTCATTGCCGAAACCGGCGTAGGAGAAGAGAACTACACACTCAACATGCGCACCAACGAAGGCAAGCAGGAACTGAAGGATTTCGGCGTGTCTGCCGTTAATTCCACTGGCGAAAGCAATGTTGCCATGGCACCGAGCATTATCGTGGGCGCACCATACGAACTGCCGTTTGCGGAAAGCTTCAAGAACGGTAAGCTTGACAACCCGATGTGGTGGGCAAGAAGCAACGGCGCATCCGAGTTCACTATGATGACAGAGGATTCATCCGACGGCAACGGATGTATCTTGTACGAATCAAACAGCTCTGACGATTATGGTGTGATGGGTACTGGTAAGCTGACTCTTGCAGGAGCCATCCATCCGAAACTGGAGTTCACCCACTTGGCATACGAGAATAGCGACGCCAAGATAGTCGTAGCCATACAGAAGCCAGACGGCACAGAGGAAGAACTGCAGACCATCCAGACCGTATCTGAGGACGGCAAGTGGATCAGAAACACGATAGACATCGACCCGAAGTATGGCTCATTACCTTATCTATTCCTGCAATTCAAGGTTTCAGCCAGTCAGTACGAGTTTGTAATGCTTGACGAAATCAGCATTACCGACCAGTGTGAGAACGATATGGCAGTGAAGACCATCATCCTTCCCCCATCAGCTAAGAAGGGTGATAACGTCGAGGTGAAAGTGACTGTAGAGAACCGTGGCTTGCAGGAGGCCAACGGATACAAGGTGAAACTGTATGCCGATGGCAAACTTCAGGACACCAAAGTGGCCGAAACCGCCCTTGCATATATGGATGAGGCCGTCTATACATTCAGTTATCCAGCAGCCATCACCATGGAGAACAGCTCTGTGGAACTGAAAGCGGAAGTGGAATACGAAGGCGACATGAAGCCGGAGAACAACACGAAGACCACCACGCTGACCTTTAAGGTATCTGACAAGCAGAAACCGGAGAGCGCATCTGTCACTGACAACAACAACGGCACATACACCGTAAGCTGGACGTCACCCGCCGATGCACGCAAGGTGGTTACGGACAGCTTTGAAGAGTACGACTCATGGTCGCAGGACAAGTTCGGCGAATGGACAGCGAAATTCAGTGAGGAGAAGACTAAGACCGGAAATATCTTCACCTATCCTTATCCAGGCGAGGGCGACCCGTTCGCATTCATACTGATGGAACCGCTTAACTACTGGATTGACTCTGAGACTATGGGCAACTTCCCATGCCTCAAGCCCCACAGCGGCAACAAATACCTTGCAGCATTCTACAGTTTCGCCAATGGCGACTACATTGATGCAAACGACTGGCTCATAAGCCCCGCTCTGTCAGGTTACAAGCAGACCGTCTCCTTCTGGGTGAACAATCTGGTTTCGCCGGGCGTATATAACCTTGAGACCTTCGACGTGCTCTACTCTACAATGGGCACAGACTTTAAGGATTTCATCAAGCTGGGCGAAACCTACGACATAGAGTCTGGCGAGTGGCAAGAAATCAACGTAGAACTGCCAGAAGGCGCCAAGTATTTCGCCATCCACCGCAAGACAAGAGAAGACGACGCTATGATATTCCTCGTTGACGACGTCACCTACGAAAAGGGAACAGAAATCGTAACGGGCTATAACGTCTACCGCAACGACCAGCTGCTGAAGACAATGAGTCCCGATCAAACGGAGTTTGTAGACGAAACAGCTGAGGCTGGCGAGAAATACACCTACGCCATCACAGCACTTTACGCCAACGGCGAGTCTGAGCCGACCATCGCAGTTCCTACAGTTATCAACACAATACAAGGCATTGAGACTGTCAATCATGCAACAGCATACACAGTCTACACTCTCGACGGCCAACTGATTGGCAAGAAAATGAAGTCGCTCAACGGTCTGAAGCCTGGCATCTACGTCATCAACGACCGCAAGGTGATCATCAAGTAATAGCATAACTCCGTAAGGAGACATCATTTCACAACTGGGGGCAACGCTCTTGAAGCCGTATCATCACGACATCAAGGACGTTGCCCCCTTTTAATGCCACATTCCTTGTCAAAAAGCCACATTTCATCGGAATTTCATACCTATTCTAAGGTATTTTATCATCATTTTCGTGAAAATGGAAAAGACTGATTTGCATTGTGTTTATAATATACCTATTTTTGCAAGCGATAAATATCATAACATAACACCGCCTGTTTGTGGAATATGTAGCATACAAGTAGTTCTACCGATGGGTTAAAAATAATAATCTTATGCAAAAACAAAAACCAATTATGACCATTGGAGTAACAGCATCAATGTTGTTGTTGTCACTCGGCGCCAACGCCCAAACCACAGAATTAGGGCTTAAAGGTAACAAGTCTTCATACGAGATGCTCGCTCCGATGAAGCTTACACCAGCAGAGCGCAAGGCTAAGTTGGCTGAGTCTATCGCCAAGCATCCGCTTTTGCACAAGAGACTCGTGCCGCAAACAGCGAAGCGTGACAGCCTCGTGCGTCTTAACCGCAACATTGAGGCAGGCATCAAGACCAAGCAAGCACCATCCCTTCCTATATTAAGAGCCAACGACGAGAAAGCCAAGACTCTATGGGGTAATGTGCTTTTTGATAATAGCTGGGGTGCTGAGACTCCAGAATACGGTATGTACTCGTTCAGCACCGAAACTCCCATTAAGGTAAAGAAGCAATTCCTGGACGACTTCTTCCGTGCCACTGGTGCAGGTGCATGGATTGAGGACGACCTCTATTTCGTGATGCACCAGAACTTCTGGGGCGTGGATGTGATCTACCTCTATCATTACGACACCAAGACTTGGGAGAAGAAGCTGGAAAAGCGCCTTGAGAATTATTCGCTCGTTGCCATCGAGACAGCCGTGGCTAATGACGGAACTGTCTACGGATGTTTCCTTGACGCTGACGGTACGTATAATGAGCTTGGCGTAGTGGACTATGCCACCGAGTCAAGAACCACTATCGGACGACTCAGACACAGTTACGTGGCAATGGGCATCACCAGCGACAATGTTCTGTATGGCATTGCTGAAGATGGCAACCTCTACAAGATTGACACCCAAACAGCTGAAGAAGTAGTGGTCGGTTCCACTGGCAAGCAACTCACCAAGGCTGACGGCAGCTACTTCTATCAGAGCGGCGAAATAGACCAGACCACCAATACTTTCTATTGGGACTGCGTGGACAACAACCAGCAGTCAACCCTCTATACAGTAAACCTCACTACCGGTCAGCTGACGGAGGTTGGACAATTCGCTAACAACAACATTATCTCGCTCCTTACCATTCCTAAGGCAAAGGCTGCCGACAACGCTCCTGCTGCTGTTGAGCAGATTGACTTCGACTTCGCTGGTGGTTCGCTGACGGGCAACATCTGCTTCACCGCACCTACAAAGCAGTTTGACGGCAACAACCTTACAGACAGCAAGCTCACCTACACCATCCTTAACGGTAAAGAAAAAATAGCAACTGGCGAGACCACTCCTGGAGCAAAGGTATCGCAGCAGGTGACACTTAATAAAGGATATAACACCATCACCGTTATTGTCAGCAACGCCAACGGCGCGAGCCCGAAGTGCGCAAGCCGTTACTACGCAGGCTTTGACACTCCGAAGTCTGTTGGCAACGCTCAGACATCCGTAAATGCCAACACAGGCAAGGCTACTGTCACATGGGAAGCACCTGCCGGTGGCAAGAACGACGGCTACCTCGGCGAACTCACTTACGACATCAAGCGTTATCCGGAAGGCAAAGTGGTTAAGACAGGCCATGTGGGAACCACCTTCGAAGAAACACTTCCTGAGGGTGAGACCACAGTCTATGGTTATGGCATCACGCCAAGCAACAACGGCACTAAGGGCGACGAAATCGTCACCAACTACATAGCCTACGGCGACCCCATCACTCCGCCTTTCTACAACGGATTCGACGCTAAGTACGACTTGGCTTACTTCACCGTTATGGATGCCGACAATGACGGCAAAACATGGTCTCTCAAAGAGGCTGACATGTTCAATGGTTACGACGGTTACGCCCAAATACTTCGTGGAGAGGAGAAGCACAGCTTCAACGACTGGCTGATTACACCCGCACTCAAGGTAAAGGCCAACCACAAGTATAACATCTCTTTCCGACTCTCAGGACTATACAAGTACTATGAGGAGCAGTTCGAGGTGAAGTACGGCACAGCACCCACTGTGGAAGGTATGAACAAGACTCTGATGCCGCAGACCACCATCAAGCGTTCCGACTTTGAGACGGTTACGCTCACTCTCGAAGCAGACAAGGATGAGGTTATCTATCTCGGATTCCATGCACTCTCAGTACTGGGAGAAGCCATGGGCGTAAAGATTGACGACATCAATGTCACGGCAGGTGTGGACAATCTCGCTCCTGACCAGGTGACGGAACTCAATGTGGAAGCCGACCCACTGGGAACTCTCTCCACAAAAATCAGCTTCACAGCTCCGACAAAGACCCTCAACGGCAATACTCTTGACAATATCACCGGTTTCCAGCTCCGTCGCACGGGTAAGGTGGTGGCAGAGATTCCTGCTGCAGCTCCTGGCGCTAAGGTGGAGTACACAGACAACACACCGGTCAATGGTGTCAACGTATACAGCGTGGCAGCCGTAAACGAGAAGGGCGCAAGCTTCTATTGCACACCGGTGGCAGTATACGTAGGCGAAGATAGCCCCACTACTCCGGTAAAGGCTAACACCGAAACAAATACCAACTCAGTACGTTTTAACTGGAATGCTCCAGAGAAGGGCATACACGGTGGCTATCTCAACCCCGAGAAGCTCACCTATACGCTCGCCGAATCTGACGGTTCTGACTATAAACCTACATATACTCCTGTGGGAAACACAGTAGGCAAGACATACTTCGACCTCGACGTCAATCCTAATGACGGAGCGGAGCAGACCGTAAAGACACTCTTCATCAACGCAGCCAACGATTACGGCAGCAGTGCGTACATACCATTGCCTTCATACATCCAGGGCAAGCCTTACGACATCCCGTTCTCTGCCAGCGTAAAGAACTATATGTTCTACGGCATCCTTTGGGCAGCATGGGGAACCGGCAAGTCTGACTTCGAGCTCTCTAAAAACTCGGTTGACAACGACGGCGGCTGCTTCTATCTCGTGCCGAAGAACGACGAGGACATCTCGTACCTCGGTTCAGGTAAGATTAATCTCGGTGGCGCTACAGCTCCCAAGCTGATGTTCCATCACAAGGCAGCAGAAGGCAGCAAGGCAAAGATTACGGTAGAGGTGGAGACTCCTGACGGCATCAAGCATGAGGCAGGCGTCATTGACTACGCCAACCTGCAGGGAGGCGACTGGAGCGCATCCGGCATCGACCTCAGTCCGTGGGCTAACGAGCCGTTCATCACCTTCGACTTCGCCGTACAGGGCAAGAGCTATGAGGAAATCTACATCGACCGCCTCTTCGTACGCGACACACAGACTGACGACCTCAACGCCGAAATCGAAACACCGAAGACAGTATTGAAGGGTGGCGTGGCTAACGTGAAGGTAAGAGTGAACAACTTCGGCGAGAATCCTGCCAATAACTTCAAGGTGAAGCTCTATGCCAACGACAAGCTGGTGGAGACCAAGAAGATAACTGAGACTCTGGATGCTTACAGATTCACAGACGTTGACTTCGCATTCCAGAGCAACAAGCTCGACCAGAACGACGACGTGGAACTGAAGGCTGAGATAGACTATGCTTACGATCTCTTCGAGGACGACAACGTGGTGTCTGCAAACATTGGATACACCACAAGCGCTAAGCCGAAACCCGAACAGGTGAACACCAACAATACAGAAGAGGGTGTGAACATCTCATGGACTCCGGTAATCACCAATACAGAGACCGTTACCGAGAGCTTCGAGGACGGAACATCATGGAGCCAGGACAACTTCGGAGCTTTCCATTCAGAGGCTGTAAACTCTGGTACAACTGGAAGTGTATTCGATAAGTACAAGTTCCCGAACCAGGGTTCTAACTACGGATTCATGCTCTTCGATCCCACCAACGGATGGCTCACAGCAGCACAACTCAATCAGGCATCCGACTTTAAGGCACACACTGGCGACAAGTATATTGCAGCCCTTTACCGAGTTGACGCAGAAGGATATGACATGGCCCAGAACAACTGGCTCTACAGTCCGGAACTCTCAGGCGACGCTCAGGAGATAAGCTTCTGGGCAAAGAACTTCAAGGACAGCGAGGTTACGCATAAGGAGACCTTCAACGTGCTCTACTCTACTACTGATAATAAACGCGAGTCGTTTAACAAGATTGGCGAGACATTCAGTCTTACAAGCGGTGCATGGGAGGAGATAAAGGTGCAGTTGCCGGCAGGTGCCAAATACTTCGCCATCAACCACAACACTGCGACATGGGACAATCCGTTCTTCTTCATGATTGACGACATCACCTATTCATACGGCGCAGGCAAGGTAACCGGCTACAACATCTATCGCGACGGCAAGCTCATCGGCAATGTAACAGCTGACGTTCGCAACTTCGTCGACAAGGATGCAAATCTCTCTGACACCAACAGTCATGTATATGGCGTCACAGCAGTATACGCCAGCGAAGAGTCGGAGGCAACACTCGCTCAGATTCTTACCGGACTGGACAACATCTCTGCTGACAGCAAGACATTCGACGTCTACACAACAGACGGCATCTGCGTGGCAAAGGGCGTGAAGAACCTCAACCTGCTCAAGAAGGGAGTCTACGTAGTTAACGGCAAGAAGATTGCAGTGAAGTAAAAACTGGAATGTGAAACCAACAAACGAAAACCATGAACAAAAGTTATAATATGGTTTTGGCTACAATGTGCTTGGCATTACTTATGCCAAGCGCACTGAACGCCAAGCCCCGAACCCTACAGCAGAAGATGCAGGCAGCCACGGCAGCTTTCAGTAAGGGACAGTTGTCGAAGATGATGAAGGCCAAGAAAGCGCCGATGAAGCAGCTCAAGGCTGCAGACGATTACACAGTCTTCGGATATGACAACGGTGGATTTGCCATCATCGCCAACGACGACCTCCTACCGGCAGTACTCGGCTACTCGGAAAGCAACTTTGACGACAAGGTGCAGAACGAGAACTTCAAGTGGTGGCTCAATGCTGTAAGCGAAGTGGCTAAAATAAATGTGGCAAACGGCAAGGAAGTGGCTCGCGCCACAAAGCCAACCGAAAGCAATTTCCCAGAGGCAGTTCCGATGCTCCTCACCACACAGTGGGGACAGGAAGCACCGTTCAACAATCTCTGCCCCATCGCCACGGACGGCTCGGGCAGATGTCTCACGGGATGCGCCGCCACGTCCACGGCTCAGGTGTTCTATTATCATAAGGGACCGAAGAACGGTATGGGCAGCCGTACCATCTATTATCCCTACGGCATGACTTCAGGAGTAGCCATAAGCGTTGACTTCGAGAAGAGCATCTACGACTGGAACAACATGGTGGACAAATACGAAAACGGCTATACCACTCAAGAGGCTGATGCCGTGGCTATGCTGATGAGAGACCTTGGCGTGGCAGCTGACATGGACTACGGTTCGACTGCACAAGGCGGTAGCGGCACGCTCCACGAAACTCTTGCCAGAGGTCTGCAGCGCTATTACGGACTGACCGACGTGAAGTATCTGGAGCGTGAGGACTATACCGAGCAGGGATGGATGAACGTCATCTATGACCAGCTCAGCCGCAATCTGCCTATCGTCTACGGCGGATTCACAAAGCAGCGCGAGGGCCACTCCTTCGTTCTTGACGGCTACGACGCAGAGGGACTGGTGCACGTCAACTGGGGATGGAACGGCGATCAGAACGGCTATTACGACATAGCCATCCTCGACCCCGTCGGCTATAAGTTCACACAGATGCAGGAGGCTGTCATCAACATCGAGCCGACACCTGCCATCAGCCGCATCTCCGGCGAAGTAAGCGTGACGAAGCCAGGTACGCTCCGATCGCTGCTGGAAAAGGAATCGTTCTTCCATTACGAAGGTCTGAAGGTCAACGGTGACATCAATGCCACCGACATCCGCACCATCCGTGAGATGGCTGGCGTGGACGAAAACGGCGGTCGCACTCGCGGCAGACTGCAGAAACTCGACCTTAGCAACACCAACATCCTTGCAGGATCTGACTATTATCTCATCGACAAGGGCAACAAGCTCACCATCAAGGCGGACAACACATTGCCAGACAAGCTGTTCTATGGATGCAGCATGGAAGAGATCAGCTTCCCGTCAGCAGGTATCCACAACTTCGGAAAGGGCGTATGGGCTTACTGCAACAAGCTGAGCCACGTAAGTCTCACTCCTGCCGCTGACGCCAACTTCAAGATAGACGGCAACATGATTTACAATACGGACCGGACCACTCTGCTGGCTGTTACGCCCCTCGTCAGAGAAGACATCAACATCCCCGACGGAGTGAAGACCATCGACGACTATGCACTTGCAGGTTGCAGCATGGTACGCAAGATAGCCATCGGCAACGATGTCAAGAACATCGGCAGAGAAGCCTTCGGCTACTGCTGGTCAATGGAGGAACTGAAGGTCAGACCTAAGACCATTCCTCAGCTCAGCACCGACGTCTTCGCAGCAGCCAACACCCAGACCTGCAAGCTGACAGTACGTGCAGGCAGCAAGGCACGCTACGCTTCTTTGGCACAGTGGAAGGACTTCACGAACATCGTGGAGTTCGGCGTCACCGTCAAGGCACGCAATCTCTCACGCATCTATGGCGACGACAATCCTGAACTCACCTACACCGTCATCGGTGCAGAGCTGGAAGGAAAGCCTGAGTTGACATGCGAGGCAGACAAGACTTCTGATGCCGGACGTTACAAGATCAAGATCGGACGCGGAACCATCCAGGACGAGGACGTGGAGTTTGAGGACGGCTATCTGATCATCAAGCGTGCTCCGCTGGAAGTGATCGTGGAAGACGCCACACGTGGCAAGGGCGAAAGCAATCCTGAGTTCACCCTCCGCTACGAAGGATTCCGCAACGGCGATACGGAGAGCGTATTCAATGAGAAGCCGCAGATAACGTGTGTGGCAGACGAGAACTCACCCGAGGGCGAATACGAGATTGTCGTGGAAGGCGGCGATGCCGACAACTACGACCTCTCTTACACCAACGGCAAGCTGACCGTCACCGGCGCCACCGGCATCACAGCAGTAGAAGCAGACGCAATGCTGAACGGCAAGCCCTGCGACATCTACTCTCCCACCGGACAGCTGGTTCGCAAGCAAGCCCACTCTCTCAACGGTCTGCCGTCAGGCGTATACGTTGTGAAGGGCAAGAAGATACTCGTTAAGTAAAGTGATTTTGGTATGATGCAGCAAAGCCTCTCTTGCAATCCAATAGTCATCCTATTGGAAAGCAAGAGGGGCTTTTCGGTTCATTCATGTCGTTCGATACACACATTCATCTCGTTCGATACACATGTTCATATCGTTCGATGTGAATGTGTGTATCGAACGAGACGAGATGACAAACGAGGCTGTTTGACATCACATTGCGGCATTGTTTACACAACATTTATTGACGTGTAAGGTTAATATAGCTTATCAGGACAGATGTTTATGAGGCTTTTACTTAATATGATTTCGATATTTGGCGATTATTTATTAACTTTGAAGCCTAATCATAAACAGTCCTATGAGCATCAAATACGAAATACAATCAATAAAGAATTCTAAAGGTACTGGTAAGGAACAGGAATTTCGGACTACGCCAAAGTGCAGCACTGAAATGCTTGAAGCATTTCACAGAGATTGGAATCTTGAAGAAAGAAGGCGCAAGAAACTCGCCCGTGTATTTCCTGAACAAATAATGACTTTGAAGAAACAGCATAGAATTGGTGGAGTCGTGATGTGATAATAGAAAATAAACTTGATAACTTGGATTTAGATAATGAGTAACGAAATACAATTTCTGCTTTACAATATGCCCGATGCTGACGGCAAAGTGCAAGTTGTAATAAAGGACGAAACACTCTGGTGTACGCAAAAGGCTATGGCACAACTCTTTGGTGTTGGCATTCCTGCTATAAGCAAGCATCTGAAGAATATTTTTGCAGAAGGTGAACTTGTTGCGGATTCAGTTATTTCCAAAATGGAAACAACTGCCGCTGATGGAAAGAACTACACAACGACATATTATTCTCTTGATGCCATTATTGCCGTAGGCTATCGTGTATCTTCACTAAAAGCCACTCGTTTTCGTCAATGGGCTACAAAGATACTCAATGAGTATATCAAAAAGGGCTTTGCAATGGACGATGAACGGTTGAAGCAAGGTAATGCTGTGTTTGGCAAGGATTACTTCCGTGAATTGCTTGAACGCATCCGTTCTATCCGTACAAGTGAACGTCGCATTTGGCAACAGATTACGGATATATATGCAGAGTGCAGCACCGACTATGACAAGAACTCTCCGACTACAAGAGATTTCTATGCGATGATACAAAACCGCTTCCACTATGCTATCACAGGACAGACGGCTGCGGAGATTATCTATTCAAAGGCAGACCATACAAAAGACCACATGGGATTGACGACATGGAAAAATGCCCCAGATGGACGTGTCTTAAAGTCGGACGTATCTATTGCCAAGAACTTCTTGCAGGAAAAGGAAATCCGACAATTGGAGCGTGCTGTAACAGGCTTCTTTGACTATATCGAAGACCTCATTGAGCGTGAAAACACATTCAATATGGCGCAGTTTTCTGCAAGCGTCAATGAATTCCTAACTTTCCGACGCTATCAGATATTGCCCGATAAAGGCAAAATTTCTGCAGCGCAAGCCAAGAAGAAAGCGGAAGAAGAATATGACATCTTCAATAAGACGCAACGCATTGACTCTGATTTCGATAAGGAGATAAGAGGATTGTTAAAATAAAATTCGGCATTTTTATTCGGTGACAGCGAATAAATGTCGGATATTGTTCAAAATAGAGAAAGCAGCTTTTTCGTACTTTAATCATTGCTTTCTCAGCATTTTATTTTATCTTTGCAAAATAAAAGTCCCTTGGAAAACGTGCATGACTTCAAGAAAAGTCCCTTGGAAAACGTGCGTGGTTCCGAGATATCTTATGATTCAAGCTTTTATTGTTGTTTGGATTGCAATTATTTTTTGTCTAATTATTTGACAATCGCAGCTTTTTCTCGATGATATTTTGTAGCTTTGTTACCATGATAAAGAAACAAGGAACGATACTTATTGTTGATGACAACCGCAATATTCTCACTACGGTGAGGATGTTGCTCGAACCCGTATTCGCCAATATCATCACTATAGCCAACCCTAACTCAATTCCTGCCAAACTCAGAGAGGAACATCCTGACGTGGTTTTGCTCGACATGAACTTTTCGAGTGGCATCAATTCGGGGAACGAGGGACTCTTCTGGCTCAGAGAAATCAAGAGCCTTAGTTCCAAGACAGAGGTGGTGCTCTTCACCGCTTATGCCGACATACAGCTTGCCGTAACGGGCATCAAGGAAGGTGCAGCCGACTTCATCGTCAAGCCTTTCGACAATGGGAAGATGATCAGCACGCTGACGGAGGCAAGGGACAAGAACAAGGCTGCGGACAAAGCCGCGGGCAAGCTTGGAGGAAAGAATGCGCAAGGCATGATGTACTGGGGAGAGAGCGAGGTGATGACCGATTTGAGACACGTGGTGGAGAAGGTGGCAGCCACCGATGCCAACATCCTTATCACGGGCGAGAACGGTACGGGCAAGGAGGTCTTGGCTAACGAGATTCACCGGCTGTCGGCTCGCAGCGGTAAGAAGATGCTGCCGGTGGACATGGGAGCCATATCGGAAACCCTTTTCGAGAGCGAACTGTTCGGTCATGTGAAGGGCGCATTTACGGATGCCAAGGTGGACAAGCCGGGCAAGTTTGAGCTGGCAGACGGTAGCACCATCTTTCTGGACGAAATCGGAAACCTCTCGTATAGCCTTCAGGCAAAGCTCCTCACAGCCCTGCAACGTAGAAGCATAGTAAGAGTGGGCGGCTCAACTCAGATACCCGTGGATGTCCGACTGGTCTGCGCCACCAACCGCAATCTGCAGCAGATGGTTAATGACGGCGAATTCAGAGAAGATTTGCTCTATCGTATCAACACTATCCACCTGGAACTGCCAGCCCTCAGACAGAGAAAGGCTGACATCGTGCCGCTCGCCAACCGATTTCTTCGTCAGTATGGCGACATTTACAACAAGACTAACCTTCGCTTCTCGTATGAGGCAGAGAAGAAGCTCACCAGCCTGCCTTGGTATGGCAATATCCGAGAGCTGCAGCACGCCATCGAGAAAGCCGTGATATTGTCCGACGGCGGAATGATTTCGGCTGAGGATATAGACGGCGGCAACCAAACGAGAAGGGAGAAACCATTGGAGGAGGTGCAGACGCTCGACGAGATGGAGAGTCGCATGATAGAGAAAACCATCAAGGAATGCGAGGGCAATCTGTCGGTGGTGGCAGCAAGGCTGGGCATTTCCCGTCAGACGCTTTATAATAAGATCAAGCGATATGGACTATAAACTGATTGTCATCATAGTGGTTTTGCTTGTGGCTGTAGTGGGCTACGTTCGCCTCTACCGTCACTATCGTCGCAACATCAAGAAGGTGCGCTTCCTATTTGATGCCATTGACAATGGCGACTTCTCCTTCAACTTCCCCACAGAAAAAAGGAATAAGGAGGACAAGATTCTGCACCAATCTCTTAACCGCATCAAGCTTTTCCTGCAGCATACAAGGGAGGAGCAGATGGAACGGGAGAAATATTACGAGCAGATACTGAATGCGGTGGATACGGGCATAATGGTGGTGGACAGTCAGGACAACATCCTGCAACACAACCAGGCAGCTCTCCGATTGCTCGACACTGACGTGCTCACCCACATCAATCAGGTAAGGGAGAAACTAAAGGACGAGCATCTGGCTAAGCACGAGACGCAAGCCATGCTGAAAGGCAAGCATGTGCGCATCATCGCCCTGAGCGACGTAAGCCACGAGCTTAGCAACCAAGAGGTGGACTCATGGATTAAGCTGATTCGTGTGCTGACACATGAAATAATGAATACCATCACGCCGGTTACTTCGCTCAGCGAGACTTTGCTGAAAGAGCTCGATAACGAAGAGCAGAACGCAGTAGAACCGCAACTAACAGAGCAAGCCAAGCTGAAGCAAGGATTGGAGACCATCCACAAGACCGGAACCGAACTCTTGGCTTTCGTCAACAACTACCGCCGCTTCACTCATGTGCCGCAGCCTCAACCCGCTCTCTTCTATGTAGAGCCGTTCCTCGAACGTATGGCAATGCTTTGCAATCATGAAGTGGAAATAGCGGTAACGCCAAAAGACTTGTTAGCTTATGCCGACGAGAGCCTTATCTCGCACGTAGTGACAAATCTTCTGAAGAATGCCGTAGAGGCTTTCAATGACTTGCAATCCATTCCGACCACCAAACCATTCATCCGCCTCCACGCTTACACCAACGAGCAGGAATCCGTCATCATCGACGTAAGCAACAACGCCGGTCTAATCCCCGACGACATAGCCTCCCACATCTTCATTCCTTTCTTCACCACAAAGCCCGAAGGAAGCGGCATCGGTCTCTCCCTCTCCCGCCAAATCATGCGAGTAAGCGGAGGCAGCCTTTCGCTTCGTCAGGACAAAGCGCAGGGCATAACCACGTTCCGCATCGTCATCCCTTAATGATACAATTGCTTTATCCAAAGTAAGCATCAATGCCAACCAAAGGTATGTTCTCCATCCATTCTTGGTCATCATACCCTTTCATTGAAATACGAAGACCCTTTAATCCTGTGTTGTTTTTCACAAACTGAGATAATGAACGAGCACGAACATTCTCTTCTGCTTTTACTTCGATTGGAATAACTCTATTATCATTCTGAATGACAAAATCTATTTCTGAAGGAGTCTTGCTATTGCTCCAATAATAAGGAGTAAAGCCAATGACCTTGAGTTGCTGCATCACATATTGTTCCGTGAACATTCCCTTGAACTCCGTAAACACATTGTCGCCTACAAGCATCTGGTCGATTGGGGCATCCGACATACACGCCAAAAGCCCACAATCCAACAAAAATAACTTAAAAGCATCAAAGTCCTCATAAAACTTAAGTGGCATCTTTGGCTCCCTGATACGGTTTACCTTATATATAATACCTGCATCCAAAAGCCATTGAATGGCAAGCTCAAAGTCCTTAGCCCTACTTCCCTTACGAATAGCGCCATATATAAACTTCTTGTTTTCCTTTGCCAACTGAGCAGGAAGAGAGCTTAACAACTGACGGATTCTTACAGATTCACTCTCCGAAGTATGCTTTGAAATATCACGCCCATAAGCATCCAATATCTCTCTCTGCAAAGTACGAACTTGTTGAAGATCTGCATTTCTCACAAAGTTGCTCACTACACCTGGCATACCTCCCACAAAGTAGTATTGGCGCAACAATTCCACCATCTTTGGCATCATCATATCTATCAATGGCCAATCCTTGGAATGCAATATGTCTATCCAGCCCTCATTGCCTGTAGCTTCAAGAAACTCCTCATAATCCATAGGAAATATATTAAGCATATCAACCTTACCCACGGGGAAAGACTCCCCCTTACCCAATGTTACACCAAGCAAAGAGCCAGCCACCATCACATGATACTCAGGTGCTTTTTCACAGAAATATTTCAGACTGTGAAGTCCTCTTGGGATCTCTTGTATCTCATCCAAGATAACCAAAGTATCGCCAGGAGTAACCTTGACACCTGTTATCGCCTGCAAAGTCATCAATATTCTATTAATGTCGTAGTCTAAATCAAAGAGTTGTTTCATTCTCGGCTCATCATCACAGTTGACGTATGCGACCTTATGATATTCTCGTTCACCAAAATGTTGCATAATCCAAGTCTTGCCAACTTGTCTTGCACCAAGCAGCATCAAGGGCTTTCTATCCTTGTTTTTCTTCCACTTTAGAAACTGTTGATATATCTTTCTTTTCATAAAAGTCTAACATTTAATAACTCACACTGCAAAGATACACTTTTTCGATGATAAAAACCAATAAGAACAACACTTTTTCGATGATAAAAATCAACAAAAACAACACTTTTTCGAGGATAATCCTCAAAAAAAGCGTAAGAATCTCCCAAGTACAGCATGACTTAGGAGAATCATTATGACAGATTTTCGAGGAATAGAATCAAAGAAAGCCACACTTTTTCGAGGATAGTTTCCAATTTTTATTAGAAAAGTTGGTGCTTAACCATAAATATAGTATCTTTACCTATGCAAAAGCAGAAGTTTATGGCATTCGAAAAGGAAATCAAGGAATACGAGGAGTTGAGACGCAAATATCAAACCCTCATCATCAATAAAATGGATAGAGAAGAGTACGTGAAATACAACGAAGTACTCTTCTCCACCCATTCGTGCGCCATTGAGGGCAACTCATTCTCCGTAGATGATACCCGTGAACTGAAGGAGAAAGGATTAGGGATGATTCCTGCCGGAAAAACTCTCTTCGAGGCTTTCGAAATGCTCGACCACTTCGAGGCTTTCGAGTACATGATGCAAAACACAAAGCATCCGCTTGACGAGAATCTTCTGAAAGAAATCAACAAACGGGTTACATACCATACGATTTCCTACCATTCTCCTGAAGCCATTCCGGGCGAATACACCACCACGGACATGGCTGCAGGCGATACGGTATTTGGCGATCACGAAGAACTCATCGCCAGAGTTCCCAAGCTATTGGAATCTACAGAAAAGGCTATCGTTTCTGCCGCTGCTCATCCTATGATACTTGCAGCCCGCTTCCATGGCTTCTACGAATATCTACATCCTTTCCGTGACGGGAACGGAAGAACAGGACGACTCATCAGCAACTATATTCTCTTACGCTTGGGTCATCCTCTTCTCATCATCCCCTCCGAAGCCCGTCAGGAATACATTTCCGCTCTCCGTATGATTCGCACAGAAGCAACCGACGAGCATCTCATCCGCTTCTTCTTTAAAAAGGCAATGCTAAGAATGGAGGAAGAGCTGAAGCAGAAAGAGGCTAACACCAAGCGATTTATGACATTCGTCTTCTGAGAAAGCCGTATTATATTTTATTGTTCGCCGTATCCACTATGCTACCATCAAACAATCGGATGATGCGATGGGCAATCTTGGCGTCGTGCTCATTATGCGTTACCATGACGATGGTGGTGCCTTCGTGGTTCAGTTCGGTAAGCAGACGCATCACTTCGGCTCCATTCTTTGAGTCGAGGTTACCCGTAGGCTCATCAGCAAGGATGAGCTTAGGTCCGAATACCACGGCACGAGCGATGGCTACACGCTGCTGCTGACCACCAGAGAGCTGATGAGGGAAATGCTTGGCACGATGGCTGATGGCCATGCGCTTCATGATGGCTTCCACCTTTGCCTTGCGCTCAGACTTCGGAATGTCAAGGTAAGTAAGAGGAAGCTCTATGTTCTCCTCTACAGTCAGTTCGTCAATGAGGTTGAAGCTCTGGAACACGAAACCTATCTCGCCCTTGCGCACATCCGTACGTTCGTTTTCTTTAAGGTTAGCCACCTCATGATTGCCCAAGAAATATTTTCCCGATGTAGGATTATCCAATAATCCAAGGATATTGAGTAAAGTGGATTTGCCGCAACCTGACGGTCCCATGATGGCTACAAACTCGCCGTCCTCCACGGTGAACGACACATTATTTAAAGCTATAGTCTCCACATCATCTGTGCGGAATGACTTGCAAAGATTCTCTATTTTAAGCATTTTAATATTGAATGTTAAGTGTGAAATGTTGAATGTTAAAGGGCATACGCCATTAAATCTGTGTCATCTGTGAAATCTGCGGGAGACTTATTCATCCTTGAGATATTTCACCGGATTACTATTCGCCACCTTGTAGCAGTTGATGATTACTGATAGGGCGATGATGACGAGCAGCAGAATCGTAACACAGATAAAGAGTAAAGGTGTGATAGTAATCTTCTCGCTGAACGACATCAGCCATTGTCTGGCTATGAGCCAAGCCCCAATGTCGCCCACGATGATGCAAGGCAAAGCAATCTTCATAATGTCCTTCAGGAAGATGCGAAGAATATCCTTCACCTTCGCTCCGTTAACCTTCCTTATCGCTATCTCCTTACGGCGGCGGTTTACCTCATCACTCGTATATCCCACCAATCCGAAGAGGGCGATAATCATCGTCACGATACCAGCCACGAGGATGCCGTTGCGGAAATTCAATTGGGAAGAATACTGGTTAGCCAGTTCAGAAGCATAACTCTTCACGATGACCTTATTGTTAGGATACAACGACTGCACCTTCTGCTGTAGCTCCGACAACGATTCTTCCTTCAGTTCATTAAACTTAACCAATATATAGAAAGACCTCTTGAGTGAATAGAAATACAATAAAGGGAAACCATTCATCATATCTCCACAGGTTCTTACATCACCCCAACGAACGTTTTTGCATACACCGCAAACGGTGAAAACGTTTTCGTCATGTCCCGTACAAGTAATCTGCTTGCCTACAACGCCATCCTTCCAATGCCATGTTTTGATGAGTTTCTCAGCACATCGCTCATCAATGATTACCTGACGGCAGCTGTCACTTCTATCGGTAAAGAACGAACCCTGAACGATAGGGATATTCATCATCTTAAAGTAATTGTCGTCCACTCCCGACATCTCCATAATATTAATGGTGTTATTATCATCACCGGGTATTCCAACCATATTTCCACCACTATTATATCCATTTATCGGAACAGAGTAAGTAGAACAACAATCCTTGACATTCGGCATTCGTCTGATTTCAGCCATACATTGCTGGCGCTGATTAGCATCGCTGGCATCTATCGAAACTATCGCCACATTATCATAATCATATCCAAGATCGAGACCCAACATCAGCTGGTACTGACCATTCACGATGTAAAGCAGACTAAACAGCAAACCAGAGATAACGAACTGGATGCCCAACAAGGCAAGCTTCCATCGGTTGCGGTTCTCATTATAACCACGGAAAGCAATGGCTACTGGAATCTTGTTGTAAAGCCAACCAGGCACAAAACCGCCAATTAGCAATACCAAAAGACAAATAACCACCAATATCCAACTGCCACGATTAAGCACCAACGTGCTTATCGGAGCAGAAAGGAAATTCTCGATAGTTCCCTTGCAAAGGAATACGAGTAAAGCTGCAAGAACAACAGCCAACCCCACATGCACCAAAGCTTCGGAGAAGATAATGGCATGAATGTTCTTAGGTTTGGCACCGTAGCACTTGCGGACAGCCATCTCGCGAGAACGGCTTACAAGATTTCCAACGATGATAAGCAGATAATTCATCACAGAAGTGAAAAGGAGGACAAAAGCCACAATAGACATAATCCATCCCATCTTCTTGATGTAAGGGTCTTGGGTGTAAACATCGCTCAACACCGTGAAATCGTAGTTGAGTTCCAATCCCATATTCTTCATCTCCTTCAGAGGAAAATGATCCTCTCGCATCTTATTCACGTAAGGCTTGAGCTCTTTTGCATCATGTCCCTTTGCCAACCGGATGTATGACGAATAGCGATCATTTCCCACCCATTGATCTCTGCCATCGTAAGAATATACGTATGGTGTACTGGGCATTGACAGAATCATCTGAATGTTATGCAAAGATGAACCCCATGGAAACTCTTCGAAAACACCATAGATAGTAAAAGTTGTTCCCGGATAATTGGGAAGCGTGAAATGTTTGCCTACGACATTGCCGCCAATCTTTGCTGCTGTTTCTGAATCTATAAGGCAAGACAACGGTTGGGACAATATCTGCTTGGCATTGCCCACCAACATCTTCTGCGGAAAGACATCGAAGAAACAACTGTCTGCCATCAAGATATTGGCAGACACGACGTTCTGGTTTTCAAGCTTGCATTGGGCATCGTTATGAAAAAAGTCAGTACGGGTGGCTGCTTCCACCATAGGCGCATATTGCTTTACACCTTGAGCGGTAGCTCCTGAAGTTTGGTTAAACTTCAAAGTTTCGTCTTGGTTAGTACCCACTTCCGAAATCATATACGTCCTCTCCCATCCAGGGAAATACGTATCGTAGGTCTGCTCGAAATAAATCTCGGCGATAATCACCGAACTGATTGCCAGTCCGAGCGCCAGACACAAAATCTTCACGAAGTTGTGCTGGCCCCTTCGAGGCAGATTCTTGAATGCGTTAATAATATTATTCATATCAATATTCCGTTTCAAGGGCGTTAGCCCAATTAATCACTAATCACTACTAATTAATCACTAAGACATCATTATCCTTATAGGCTTCGTAGCCGCTAACGATAACCTGCTCACCCGGCTCCAAACCTTCTATCACCTCATAGTATTGAGGATTCTGGCGACCGATGGTTATCTTTCGGCGATAAGCCTTCTTGCCATCACGGTCTAACACGTAAATCCATTGACCGCCCGTTACACTATAAAACGTGCCTTTAGGGATGATTATTGCCTGCTTAGACTGTCCGAGCTGCAAATCCACGTAATATGTCTGACCAGTACGGATATTGTCTGGGCGTACGCCTTTGAAGACGAAGTCGATGCGGAACCTGCCGTCTCTCACTTCGGGATAAACCTTGCGGACTTGCAGAAGATAATGCTTGCCGTTCTGTACGAAAGAGGCATTAAGCCCCGGCTTCACACGGTCGATGTAATGCTCATCCACCTGCGCCTGCACCTTGTAGTCGCTGAGGTCGTTGATAACTCCTATCTTCTGTCCTGCCTGTATGCTCTGTCCAAGCTCCACATCAAGCAAACCTATCTCGCCCGAGATGGTGCTGCGGATGTTCAGCTTCTCCTTGCGCTGGCGAACCAGCAGCACATTCTTCTGCATGGCTTCCAGATTGTCGCTCATCTGATCCATCTGCGAATGTCGAAGCTGTGCGTCCTTCTTCAACCGCTTGCTAATGAGCGCATGCTTCTTTACGGCAAGTTCGTAGGCTTCCTTTGCCTTAAGATATTCCTCGCGCGAATTGAGTTCTTCCTTGTGCAAAGTCTCCTGATGCTCATAGGCTCGACGCTTGGTGATGACATCCTGCGAAAGCGAAAGCTCCTCATTGCTATTGTTCAGCCGGTCTTGTTCCATTGATATTTGAGTGTTGCGAAGCATGTCCTGTTTTTCGGCGAGTTCGCTCTCGGCATTCAGAATCTCAAGGTCGAGATTAGAATTGCTCAGTCGCACAATGACATCGCCCTTGTTGACGTGGGCGCCTTCATCCACCACTTTCTCCAAGACGATGCCACCCTCCTCCGAACTGATTTGCACCACGGAGATAGGAACCACCTGTCCGTCCACCGAAACATAGTCGTTGAACTGCGCTCGCTCCACATTTCCTATGCTTAAGCTCTTTCTGTCAACCTTCAACGTGGAAGAGAAATTGCCCAAGCCCAACCATACGAGGACAGCAATGAGAACTGTTCCTCCGCCAATCCATGCCCAATACTTGCGAGGCACGAGATATTTCTTCTTTACTATCTTTATGTCCATAACTTATCTTATCAGTTTTTCTCCTTTGTAATATCCTACTAACCTTTGCTTTATGACGAGCAGCATCTGCATCTGGAGTTGCTTTATCTTACTCTCAAGAAGATTTTGTGCTGAGGTATGAAGGTCGAAGGTGGAAAGCATTCCTTCCTCAAACTTACGGCTCGACATGTGATAGGCAAGCGAATCGGAGGCTACCTTCTTCTGCATCTGTCGCAACTCCTTGGCGTAGCCTTCAGCATCCATCACCGCCTGTGCTATCTGGTCGTGAAGCTTGCGACGGGTTTCCTCCAGATTAACCTGCGCCAACTGCCAGTCATTGCGTGCCTTCTTCATGCTGTGCCATCGGTCGTTATTATAAATAGGTATCGAAAGGGTCAATGCAAGGTATTCGCCTCGATTGTTGCGAAGCTGCGAGGCAAATCCATCGTATTGCCCTTTCAGAGAGAGATTCTTGTAATAGTTGGTGGTGACGCCGCCAGTAAGCGAGAGCGATGGCAGCAGTCTGCCCTTCGCTATCTTATAGTCATATCGTGCCCGCTCCACTTCGTATTCTGCCGACCTGACATCGGGAGAGATATTCAGGAAACTCTGATAGATGTTTTCCGAATTTTGCTTGTCTTCAGCAGTCAGCGGACATGACGAAAGGCTTTCCTCCTTATCCTTTGACAGAATGTCCAACTTCAGATCATCACCGACGGGATAATTCATCGCCGACTTCAAAGCAAGCAGACTCTGCCATGCCATATTCTGCTGATGCGTAAGACTGTATTCGTCTTCAGCCACTTGCGATTCCATCTGCACCACATCGGGGCGTCCTTTCTCACCAAGTTCATACAGGCGTTTCGTCTTTGCCAGCATACGTCGGCTTTCGTCCAGCTTCTCGCTTGCTATCCGTATGCTTGCCTCTGCGTATGCTGCATCCACGTATTTCTGCATCACGTCAATGGCTATATTGTCCTGCGCTTTCTGCATCGCCGTAGTCGAATAGTCACGGCTCAACCGGGCTTGCTTGAAAGCATTGATTGTGGCGAAACCATCAAACACATTCAGTTCGGCATAAAGCTGATAGTAGTTGTTGAATGTCGTCACATTATTATATGTATTAGTCTCAGGGTCGATGTTTCGTCCCCAAGCATACTGCCCCTGCACTCCACCAGAGACGGTGGGCAAGAAAGCGGCAACGGCATGATGATAGTCTTGCTTGCGTTGACAGGCATTGATAGTCTCACGCTTCACATCCGTGGCATGCCCTACGGCATACTTCATACAGTCGTCAAGGCTCCAGCTTTGTGCCGCGACTCCAGACGCAAGAAGCATCCATCCTATCAGTAATACTATTCTTTTCATAATCTTCCTCTTTTTTATATAATAAGGACAATGGCTGTGCCAAAAGCATATTTTCGTTGATAATCAAACGATTAGAATAAGAACCTTATAGTATGTATTGTCCAATAATTAGACACAACCGTCAAATTATTGGACAAAGGAAAGACTCAACAAAGAAAAAGAAAAGCTGTAGGTTGGTGGCAGAATTAAAACTAATTTTGTACCTTTGCATTCGCTTGCTAAAGAATAAGCAGACATAAAGGTCCCGTAGCTTAGCTGAATAGAGCGTCAGATTCCGGTTCTGAAGGTCTTGGGTTTGAATCCCAACGGGATCACATTTATTTTCACAATAAAAAAGGAGAGCCATTACGGACTCTCCTTTTTTTATTGTATGAATTTCATTTTAATACCACTCTACAGCGTTGCTATATCCCGAACGCTTGTCGTATTTAAGCGCGTCTGTCAACGTGGCTGCGTTGCATCGGAACGAGAAGTTGTAGCTCGTGTACGTGGGTCAGTCGCTATCTTGATAAGCTTAGCGACCATCAGCACGAAATCGTACAGGACATAAGTGTGCGCCATACGGCGAAACTGTTCGGTGGAAATAAATGGTCTAAAGGTTTTTCATACTGCAGATTTTGTAGTACATTTGCATATAAGAATCACCGTAATCAATAGTTTTATGGCTAAAAAAGTGAATAAAAACAATTTTGATATTGACTTTACTTTCCTTCACGCAAGGAATCTTATTGTTGTGCTGTTCTCTGTCATTATGCTGGTTTCTTGTGAAAGACAAAGCCCGACATGGAAACAGATGGATATAGCAGAGAGTCTTTTGAATACCAAGCCGGATTCAGCACTTGCTATATTAGAAGGCATACCGGCCTTTAATGTTAAGGGAAAAGAAACCTCTGCCAGATATGCACTGCTTAAATCAATGGCGTTGGATAAGAACTGTATTGATACAACAACATTTGATGTCCTTCAACCGGCCATTGATTATTATATCGAGCATGGTTCTCCTGATGAGCAACTTCGGACATATTATTATCAAGGAAGGATTTATCAGAACAAAGGTGATGATGATGCCGCGATGCAAAGTTTTATGAGAGGAAAAGAGTATTGCCAAGAAGCCACTGATACTTTGATTATGGCAAATCTCATGGTAGCTCAAGGAAGCATTCAATATTCGATATATAAAATAGATGAATTTATAAACAACAACCTTGAGGCAGCTAATTTATATAAAATCATTGGTCGAACCGACTATGAAATACTTAGCCTCGCAAATGCTTTGGATGGAAGTATTCTTAATAATGATAAATCCCTTACAGATAGCATTATGTCTATTGCGCAGGAACGAGTTAAACAAAAACCGGAATTTGCTTCAGTGATAGTTCCGTACAATTTATCTTATGCTTTGAAGTTTGGGAATAAGGAAGAGGTTATTCGTATTTTGAACTATTATGAATCTATGAAATCCATCAATGACGTAGATAGATTGGACATTGCAGAAGCCTACTGCAAAATTGGTGATGCGCCTAATGCAATGCGTGTCTTGACTTCTATACCATATACTTCAAAGACCCGCTCATCTTTGAAGTATATGGCCATCCTGCCACGCGCATTGGAATTAAACGGAGATTTTGCTGGAGCTTTACAGGCATATCAGGATTTCTCAACAACTATTGATTCAATTCACATGAATATTTTTTCTCATGATTTACTGTTTTCCAAAGAACGTCATGAGATGGAGAAATTAAATTTGATTGAAACCCAAAAGAAAGATAAGGTGATCTGGCTAAGCCTGTGCATAACATGTGTATTATTGATTTTCATTAGTTATATATACTACCGTTATAAACTGGGACTAGCAAAAATCAAATTGGATGATAAGGAGAAAATAAGATTGCAGTTAGAACAGGAGAACCTCAAAAGGGAAAATGAAAACCTTGAATTGGAGAGACATAACGCTATTCTTGAGAAACAAGCTGCAGAATTAGAATGTGAACGTCAATCCTTGACCGCAGATAACCTTAGGCTTAAAATAGAACAACTTGAGAATGAAAGTGAAGCTCTTAAAGAGGTTTTGGAAAGACAAAAAGATTTAGCAAAACCCGTTGAAGATGCCATCAAAATAAGGATAGAAATGCTAAATGGATTATTGGCTTCACGAATAACTGATAATACCTCTTACGCAGAACCGTATAGAACATGGAAAGATCAAGTTATTCAAGATAAGGACGAGTTCATGAATACCACTCGTCTGGCATTTAAGGCTTCTCATCCTAAATTTATTAAATACCTTGAACAACATGGGCTTACTGAATCGGAGATTAATTATGTTTGTCTTTATGCGATTGGACTTCGAGGAAAAGAAGTTGGTGAATATATGCAGCTGAAAAGGCATTATCACATTAGCAGTGATGTACGTAAGAAACTTGGTATTGATGAGCATCAAACTAACATCGGTATTTACATTAGAAAACTTATGAAGCAATTGTAGTTTGATTATATAATTACTTTATCAGCTCCGAAACAGTCTATCTACCCAATCCGGTGGATGGACTGTTTTTATTGTATGACCTTAAATTTCACAACTTTATCATTATTCCTGCCCGTCAAACTTTTGACAACCATGCGCAGAAATCTATCACCACCTCATTCATAAACCACTGATTATCAGCATAACAAAAAGTTTGACTGTCAAACTTTTACCCTTGGTTGAAAACTTTTTATATAGTAATTTTGCATTAATTCAATTAAAAATAGAACTAACAAATCAAAAAATACGACAAAAATATGAAAAATTTTAAGTTCAGTTTGGTTTTTATGCTTTTATGCAGCCACTTGCTCACATTTGCAACAGTAAATGTTTCCTTGCATATCGTAGTAAATGATTCCATTTCTATTGAAAAGTGCGACTTATGCGTTTCAGATACATCTAATAGAGTAGCATTTTTTGCAGAGCTTTCAGAGAAACATATAGACTTCCAGCTACAGCAGGAAGGTAATTATACATTTATCCTAACCGATGGACCGATTATTGTTTGTAACCAGAGCTTCGTCATTGAAGGGGATACAACTTTAACACTCGAGCAAGAAGCAAGATCTATAAACCTTGATGAGGTAGTCATAGTGGCACAATCTCGTCCCCAAACAACGGCTACAGGGCAGATTTTCAAATTGTCTGATACGGCAAGAAAATCAGGAGACCCTTTCAAGGCATTGTCTGAAATACCATTACTGAATGTTGATATTTCGGGGCAAAGTGTTAAAACAAATGAGGGTGATAGTCCAGTTATTCTTATAGATGGTAAATTCGTTAATTCGGGTATAGCCCCGATAGATCCTAAGTTTATTGAGTCTGTTGAAATTGTAGAAGTTGTGAATGCCAAATATCTACAGATGGGTGTTTCAAAAATTATTGATATTCATCTAAAAAGAAATGTGCCGCTTTATACATTTGTTGATTTCCGCACACGCCATGACATTCCTTTGCGAGAGGGATTCGGTGCGGCAAATTTTGAAGTAGGCACATCGAAGTATGCAATTTCAGGAAATCTCTCGGGCGATTATATGCGTAATGATAAAGTCAATAATGCTATTTCTGAAGCTTCCGGAAACAATAGTAGAGATTTAGATCTTAACAGTAAAAGCCGCTCACTTGGCTATGACGGGCAATTGCTGCTAAAATGGATTCCTAAACCAACAGAGTACTTTGCCGGAGTTATGAAAAAACGTATGTCATATAATAGAAAAAAAGGAGAAGGACACGGGGTTTATAACAATTCAGACTATCATACAGAACAAAACAACAGACTTGACGAAGGCGGATGGTTAGGTGCAGTTTACTACGAGCATAGCTTCAATGACGACAGCAGATTTAGTGCCTTTGCCAAATATAACCGTGGTAAGTATAACGAGGAAGACCGCCGGAATGATGTCTATTCAACAGATGTCAATTCTGACGAACGGAAATATTGGGAATTTGAAAAATCTAATCGCAACCAATACACACTGACGATAGACTATGACGGAGCGGAACATGACTATGGAAACATTTCCGGAGGTAACAATTTTGTACACACGAATGATGCGAACTATGACCAGACTGTCAATCCACACGATAAGGCGCATGTTAATCTTGTGAGCAACTATTCTTATGCATCGTATTCGAAAATGTGTAAGAGACTATTTGTTATGGGTTCTATAGGACTTCAGTACATGCACATTCAGACCAATGACGGAAGCAATTCATGGTGGAGACCACGTGCTGTTGCCACAGTCGGACTGAATCTTCCGCAATCACAGGCTGTCCGTCTAATCTATAATCTTGATAACGAGCTTCCTCTCAGCTCGCAACTGAGCACGTTCAACCACTCCACAAACCCATGGATGAAAATCGAAGGCAATCCGTATTTGGTACCTATGGAAAAGCATGGGGTGACCTTGATGTATGACAAAACGTTTTCAAAATTTACCACACGGCTGTTTACGGAATACAAGCAGCATAAAAACATGATTGAGAAATTCATAACAAACGATGGGGATTATTCTATTCAGTCTTATCGCAACAACGGCTCTTGGCACAATTATAGAGTAGGTGGTATATTTACATTCAGAACCAACGGATTCAGGGCCACATTCAGATGCAATTGGCAACAGGAAAAATACTACCATGCATCATCCAACGACATCGTTGAGCTTGGTGGCAACTTAAAATGGGATTTTGGCAAATTCTTCGTTTATTCGGATATATTATGGAAAAACAAATCGTATACAGCGGTCTGCCAGACAACTTATCAGAATCCATCAATAGCACATGTGCAAGTAGCATGGCAGACAACCAAAAGCTTATATATCTCTGCTGGACTACCCTATTTCTGGGGTGTCAGAGCAGAAAAAACAATGACAAACCAAGGTGATTATTCCAACATCACGAAAACCCGCTTCAAAAGTTCAAGCTTACGACCATGGATACTTATTTCGTGGACTATCCGAAAAAATACCAGTCAATCTATTGATGACAGAATGCCCAACTATTAAAATCTGAGATTGTTATGCTAAAAAAACATAAAATTAAATTCCGCAAGCAAAAGGATTCTATGCAATGTGGAGCTGCATGTCTTCAAATGATTTGCGATTTTTACGGACTAGAGTTATCATCTACCCAATTATATGAGGAATGTCATGCAAGTAAAGCTGGTGTTTCATTGCTTGGGATATATAATACCGCAAAAAGTCTTGGGTTTGATGTGTTTTGTGGCAAAACAAACTCTGTAATAATCCAACAATTAGATATTCCTTGTATATTACACTGGAATCAAAATCATTTTGTGGTGTATCATGGTTATGAAAAGCGTACAGGAAAATACAAAATAGTAGATCCGGCAAAAGGTTTTATAGAATTTAACCAAACAGAATTTGAGTCTCATTGGGCAAGTTCTGAGTCTAACTCACACAAGTTCGGGGTTATTCTTGAATTAAAGCCTAACAAGCTGTTTTCTAGACAATCAAGAGCAATGAACACTGATATTTCATTTAAATTTCTTTGGAATTACATTTCAAAATATAAGAACTATTTTATTCAAATAATTTTGGGACTTTTGCTCGGTTGCTTACTTCAGCTCATCATGCCATTTTTGACTCAGTCAATCGTTGATATAGGAATAAAACATAATGATATTGGATTTGTCTGGCTTGTACTACTTGGAGAATTGATGATTGTTATCGGGATGACTGCAACTGATTTTATTAGAAGGTGGTTGCTTCTTCATATCTCCATGCGGATAAACATCTCATTAGTAAGTGATTTCTTTATCAAATTGCTGAAATTGCCGATGTCATTCTTCGACACTAAACTGATGGGGGACTTGATGCAGCGTATCGGGGATCATGCACGTGTTCAGAATTTTCTCACAGGACAGGTCTTGAATGTTATCTTCACATTTCTGAGTTTCCTTACATTTGGCATTGTCTTGTTTATTTATGATAAAATCATTTTCTGCGTATTTGTTGCGGGAAGCATTATATACGCATTATGGATATCCTCATTTCTACGGCGTCGCAAGGTGCTAGATTATGAATTATTCGAACAGCAAGCGATTAACCAAAACAAGACATATCAATTTATCACGTCAATGCAGGAAATAAAACTGCAGGATTGTGAGCAACGTAGGCGGTGGGAATGGGAAGATACACAAGCCGACTTGTTCAAAGTTCAGATGAAATCATTGAAACTGCAACAGACACAGGAAGCTGGGTCCATATTCATTAATGAGGTCAAAAATATACTGATAACAGTTTTTGCGGCTACTGCTGTAATAAACGGTGAGATTACACTGGGTACAATGCTTGCCATCCAATATATCGTGGGGCAGCTCAACTCGCCGGTAGAGCAGTTTATGTCATTTATCTATTCTTTACAGGATGTGAAGATTTCCCTTGAACGAATCAATGAGATTCATGAAGGTAAGAACGAGGAATCCAAAGAGAATCAGGCAAAAACATTTGATGCTAAAAAATCGATCAACATTGAGAACATAGATTTCAAATACGACCCTCACGCATTGAAGAAAATACTTGAGGGCATATCTTTTGACATTCCAGAAGGAAAAGTGACTGCCATAGTAGGAGCATCAGGAAGTGGAAAAACCACCCTAATCAAACTCTTGCTCGGTTACTATCGGGTCATGTCTGGTTCAATCTCTATCGCTGGACGTAACATCAACGAATATAACCTCAAATGGTGGCGTCGTCATTGTGGAGTAGTCATGCAGGATGGAGTGATATTCTCTGAGTCTATAGCCCGGAATATAGCTGTCGATGATGGCGAAATAGATGTAAAACGGCTTGAACAAGCTGCAAAAATTGCAAATATTCATGACTATGTTATGGGGCTTCCTCTGAAGTACAACACTATTATCGGGCGTGATGGAGTTGGATTGAGCCAAGGTCAGAAACAGCGCATACTTATAGCCCGCGCTGTTTATAAGAATCCGGATTTCATATTCCTGGATGAAGCTACCAATGCACTTGATGCAAAAAATGAGAGAACAATAGTTGAGAACCTTGATGATTTCTACAAAGGTCGCACAGTTGTGGTGGTTGCCCATCGGTTATCGACAGTCAAAAATGCTGACCAGATAATAGTTATTGATAAGGGAAAGGTTGTTGAAGTCGGCAACCACGAAGCACTCACGGCAAAGCGAGGCGCATACTATAACCTTGTGAAGAATCAATTAGAATTGGGCAACTAAAAGCAGAAAGGAAGATTATGGCAGACAACAAGATAGAACTCCGCAGCGAAAAGGTAAGACATATCATTGGTGAGATACCGTCAAGGATTGTCCGTTATGGTATCACAATCATCACCTTTGTGATATTGGGATTGCTGATTGGTGCATACTTTATACCTTATCCCGAAACCATCAGTGCAAATATACAGATGACAAATGCCAGTCAAGGCACAATATACATTCCTTATAAATATGTGAATACGATAGCAAGAGGAATGACAGCGAACATCGAAGTTGAGGGTTACGATGCAGAAACCTACGGAGTAGCCAATGGTGTAATAACAACCACATCGCATACACCTCTACAAACGGCAGAAGGCAGCGTGTTCACGGCACAGGTAATGATAATGGATTGCAAGTATAATCTCGTCAGCGGAATGACAGGCACGGCATCTATACTTGTGAGCAATGAAAGCATAGTTCAAAGGATTATCCAGAGAACTAACTCCAATCAGCTCACACTCTATTAACTGTCCGTGGGTACGTAGCTACTGCGGGACGCCATAGCCTCCTAAGTTAGCCCCGCAAGCTCATTCAATCACAATAAAAAAAGGAGAGTCTTTCACAGGACTCTCCTTTTTTTATTGTATGATTCTATTTTAATACCACTCTACAGCGTTGCTATATCCCGAACGCTTGTCGTATTTCAGCGCGTCTGTCAGCGTGGCTGCGTTGCATCGGAACGAGAAGTTGTAGCTTGTGTACGGGGCAAGCACCACAGAGCACGACATATTGAAGCAGTGGAGGTCGCGCTGAAGCGAAGCCGTCGTCATTGAGAGTTCCTTTCTCTCGAAGTCGTAACCTGATGAGAACGAGATGTTCCATCCGTCGCTGAGACGAACGTTACCGCTGACGTTGAGGTTCTGCGTGAACTTATACGGATAGCGCATTGACTTGGTATTGAACTTTCCGCTTGTGTTCTCACGCATCGTGATACCATATCCGAAGGTCAGCGACCACGGCATATTGAAACGCATGTAGCCATCGGCATCGGTCTCAGCCTTGCCACCGCCACTCTTCTTCTTGGCACCGCGCTGTCCAGCCACCATTGTGTCGTCCACGTTCGACTCGATGTCGGTGTCCATGCCGTCCTCATCGTCCTTGTTCTTCTTTTTCTTGTCGTCCTTGTCGTCTCCGCCACCGAACCACTTCTTTATCTTATCAGGTGTGAGTGTGAATGAGAAGTTCTGCGACGTTCCCTGGAAACGACCGAACTTGCCCATGCCCCAAAGCGTGTGGTTGCCCACATAAGGATGTCCGTTGGCATCAAGCTCATAGGCGTAGGAAGCGAAGACTGCCGTCATGTTGAACGTATAGTTCTTCCACCATTTCAGGCGGATTCGCATGGAGAGGTCGCTGAGCGGCTTCTCCTTAGCAGCCATATTGTAGCTCATCGAGAGTCCCAGCTCGTCGATGATGCTGAGCTTCTTGAATCCAGTTGAGTCCTTGTCAGACTTTATCTTCATCTCCACATTGTTGGAGAGGTCGAAGCTGATGTTGCCGGTCTTTCCCTTACCGGGCACTCCGAACAGCTGTCCGCTGTAAGGCGAATACTCCACGAGGTCCACCGAACCGTCTGCATTGGTTTTCTGATACGTCTTGTAATATCCGTAACGGCTGGCAGAGAAGTCAGGCGCATAGCTGAAGCTTACCGACGGCGTAATAACGTGACGAACAGCCTGTATCTTGTCGCCGAATATCTTACGGCTCGGGATGTAGAAGCCATACATCTTCGTAGATGCGCTTATCGAGAGGTTATAATTATAGACGTTGTTGAATCGGTAGATGGTGTCACATACCTCTCGCTGTCTGGTGTCGTCCCATGAACGCATCACCTTGTTGGTGTACATGCGGTCGGTGAAGTTGAACGACGGCGAAATGTTGAGGTAGTTGAAGAGAGTGAAGTTGCCGCTGATAGGAATAGAGTGGTTCCATCCGTTTCGCCAGTCCTTTATCAGATTGGAATGGAGGAAGCGGTCTTCCTTCGTGTTGATGCTGTTGGAGATGTGTCCGGTATACGACATCGAAATCTTCTCATACCACTTCTCGTCGCCTACCGCATGCTTCCTCTTGAACGGATAGAAGCGTGAGATCGAGATGTTGAGGTCAGGCAGAGTCATGGCGATGCTTGAGTCGCGCATATTCTGCGAGAGGTTGGCAGTGGAACTGAGCGAGAGTCCGATGCTTGAGAAGGTCGTGCTCCACGATACAGAAGATGTACGCGTTGACTGAGTAAGCGTCTGCGGATTGTAGAGCGAGTTAAGGTTGTTGCGCTCATAGCTTGACGTGGCGAAGTTTACGCTTGCCGAGAGCGAGCTGTAAGGATTTGCCTTCGAGTCCTGACGATGGCTCCACTGAATCTTGAAACTCTTCTGACGTGAGAAGTCGGGCATTCCCTTATCGCCGGTCTTGGTATCCTGATAGCTTACGTAGAAGCTGCCGTTAAAGCGATAGCGCTTGTTATAGTTAGACGCCGCAGACAGTCCCCACGAACCCTTTGTATAGATTTCGCCCAAAAGCTTTAGGTCCATCTTGTCGTTGATGGCAAAATAGTAGCCACCGTCGCGCAGATAGAATCCGCGGCTGTTCTCATCGCCGTACGTAGGCATGATAAAGCCGGAAGAATAGCTCTTGGTAAAGGGGAAGAAGCCGTAAGGAATGGCAAGTGGCAGAGGCACGTCAGCCACTACAAGGTATGCGGGACCGAACACCACGTCCTTGCCGGGGCGCACCTTGGCGCGAGAAAGGGCAATGTAGAAGTCGGGATGCTTGGCGTCGCAAGTGGTGTAACGTCCGTGCTGCAGATAAATGTCGCCGTTGGCGTTACGCTTTGATATCTCACTCTGGAGGAAACCGTCTTCCTGCTGAGTGTATACCTTTGATATAAGACCCTTCTTTGTCTTGAAGTTGAACGCCATCGTATCACTCTCATACTTGTCGGCTCCCATCGTGAAGACAGGCGTACCAATAAGCTTTAAGCCAGTGGTGTCGGTGGTGTCTCGCGCTCCCGTGGCATGCACTAAGGACGAGTCGATGCTCATGTGTATCTTCTCAGAAGCGAGGTCCATGTTCTCATACTTCACCGTAGATGCACCGTAGAGACGTGCTGTCCTTGACATAGCGTCGTAGACGAGCGAGTCTTCCGCAGAATACTGCACAGGCGAATTGATGCCGTTGGCACGCTGACGGTTAATCGAGTCAAGACGAATGGAATCGTCGATGGCACGGTTATGATGATAGATGGCAAGCTGCATGGAGTCCATCTTCGTGGTGTCCACAATCTCCCTTCCCAGGGAGTCGCGCAAGATGCTGTCAGCCTCCATGTTAAGCTCAGCCGTCTCAATAGAGTCGCGTAGTTCCTTCTTGCTCTTACGCTTTTGCGACAAGGGCGCAACAGAGCTTGCCATCACGAAGACGACAACGCAGAGCAATAGGGCTATGAGGGTCTTTGTTCTCAATTTCAGTTTCTTTTGTTATATCTAATTACTTTTCCGGTTCAAAGATATCTTTCATTGCTCTGAACCTTGCAAGTGTTTCGCCACCGAACTTTGCGAGGCTTTTCTCAGCCTGCTCGATGGTTTTCTCGCGGGAGAGGTGTGACTTCGAGTAGAACTTGTCCGCGTAACATATCAGTTTCTCCTCGATGGTTTCGGGCTGCAGGTCGTGATGAGGCAGCGGCAGGTTCTGCGAGACGATGTCGTCAAGTGTGAGTCCTGCTCCTGTATGGCGTTCGCAAATGCGAGCGTATCTCTCGTCTATTCCTTCCGAACGAAGGAGTTCGGCGCCGCAGACACCGTGGCGGATGTACGGCTCCGTGCCGTGACATTCAATGGACGGTGCGTCCACGCGTATTATTCCGACGTCATGAAGCATGGCAGCTTCGCGTACGAAGTCGGTGTCGATGTTTAGTTCAGGGTGTTGGGAAGCTATCTGCAGCGCACGTCGCGCCACAGATTCGCTATGCGTAACGAGGATGTGGCGCAATGCGTCACATCCTCCGTAGTATTTGTCAATTATTGTTTCGTACATATATAAGATTACTCGTGCTCGCGCTCAATGTAGGCGATAACGTCACCCTTCGATACCTTCGAACCACGCTTGGCGTTGATCTCGACAATCTTGCCACCGAGTGCAGCTGGTACCTCTACGAATTCGCCCCAAGGAGCCTGGATGTAGCAGAGAACGTCGCCTTCCTTATACTCCTTGCCTATGAACGGCTCGACAGTCGGTGCGCACTCGCCTTCGCCAGAGAACTCCCAGTAGATGTCGCCCTTAACGGGAGCAACGATAGCATCAGCCTTAGCGTGCTTGTAAGCGCTGAGCTGCTCGGGAGAAAGATTGGCGCCGAGCTTGGCGTCCTTGAGCTTCTGGAGGTCAGCGAGGAAGTTCTTCTTAGCCTGACCGCTCTTATAGTTGCGATACTGCTCCGGGTGCATGGCAAGCTCGAAGAGCTCTTCGTCGTCCTGACCATACTCCCATCCGTTCTCGTCCATCTCCTTGCGGAATGAGTCGAGGGCGTCTGTGAGGAGAGTGTGAGCGTCAACGTCTGTGAATTCGCGACCCTGCTTCTTGGCAAGCTCTACGAGTTCGGGATCGATGGTTCCAGGAATCTTTCCTGACTTTCCAAGAATCATACCCCACATCGAGTCGTCCATCATCACGAAGCGACCCTTGCCCTGCTCGATGGTGAGAAGGTTCATGAGGGCGATGTTCTTCACGTACTGTGAGAACGGTGTCACCAATGGAGGATAACCTACGCGCGGCCATACATACTCCACCTCGTCGAAGAGCTTGATGAGGAGGTCGTCCATAGAAAGCTCGTCCTCGCCGTTCTTCTTGCGTACGTTGTTGATGGTGGTGCGCATACCGCCGAGGTCAGCCATCATTGAGCCCATCATACCGCCGGGGAGACCGCAGCCGAGAAGGAGCGATGACATAATCTTGTTGCCGGGATTGATGAAGTAGCCGAGCCACTCGTCAATAAACTCCTGAGTGAGGGCACGAGCCTTCATATATGCAGACATGTTGATTTCGGGAACCTCGAAGCCCTCGTTCTTCAACATGCTGATAACAGAGATAACGTCCGGATGTACCTTACCCCATGAAAGCGGCTCGATGGCTGTGTCGATGATGTCTGCGCCGTTGTTGCAGACCTCGAGGATGGAAGCCATTGACAGACCAGGACCTGAGTGGCCGTGATACTGGATGATGATTTCAGGATACTTGTCCTTGATCATCTTTGTGAGCTTGCCGAGGAATGCGGGCTGACCGATACCAGCCATGTCCTTGAGGCAGATTTCCTCAGCGCCGGCAGCGACGAGCTGGTCAGCGATGTTCATGTAGTACTCCAGAGTGTGTACGGGAGAGTTGGTGATGCAGAGTGCGCACTGGGGAGTCATGCCACCTTCCTTAGCCCACTTTATGCTGGGGATGATGTTGCGCACGTCGTTCAGACCGTCAAAGATACGTGTGATGTTGGTACCCTGCTTTGCCTTTACCTTATACATAAGGGCACGTACATCGTCAGGTACGGGATACATGCGGAGGGCGTTGAGACCGCGGTCGAGCATGTGGGTCTTGATGCCTGCCTCGTTGAAAGGCTTACAGAAAGCGCGTACCGCATCATTGGGGTTCTCGCCGGCAAGCAGATTAACCTGCTCGAAGGCTCCGCCGTTGGTTTCGACGCGGGCAAAGCAACCCATGTCGATGATGACGGGAGCGATGCGCTCCAACTGGTCTTTACGTGGCTGGAACTTTCCGGAAGACTGCCACATATCTCGATAAACGAGACTGAACTGGATTTTCTTTTTCATCTCTATTCCTTATTATTATAGATTTCGTTTTGCATAATAAAAGCGCCCTTAACGCCGTCGCGCTAAAGTGCCGCTCTTTCAAATGTGCAAAATTAGAGAAAAAAATCCAATTCCGTGGTATAAGTAAAGATAAAATAACAACTTATGACAATAAATCAATCTAACTTCTCCTAACCTGCCACCTCGTCACGAGCGTGGCAAGTGCTCCGTAGACTATCACTTGCATCCACAGCGCCTTTATCTCCGGCCAGATGTCAGAGAAGAGACAACCCATGGTATTGAGCTTTATGAAGCCCTGAATGCCGAATGTGGACGGGAAGAGATAGCTGGTCAATTGCCATATTTCGGGAATGTTGCTCTTAGGCCACGACACGCCCGACATGAAGAGGAAGGGCACAGAAGTGAACACCACGAGGAGCATGACATTCTCTCGCTGCCTTACAATGAACGAGAAGGTTATGGCAAAGAAGATGCAGGCGAGAAGATACGGTATGGTGAAGAGCAGAAACTCGCCGCGAGGCATTATGTGCACGAAGTTGAAGATGCGCGGTATTGCCAACAACACCCATGCTGACAGCATCACGAAGAGCACAAAGAAGCCTAATGTCCTGCCAACCATGATGCGCGAAAGACCGAAGTTGCGTTCGAGCATCGGCTTGAGACGTACAAAGCCGTGCTTCTCGTAGGACGTGCCGTAAGCCATGCCAATGCCGAGAAGCAGAACCTGCTGCAGCACGAGCACAAGCACACCAGGCAGGATAAAGTTGCCATATCCTCCTGTATTGTTAAACATCGGTACGTCGCGTACGTTTATCGGACTCGCCGTTATTTCTCCTTCCCTTGCCGTATAAGCGCCGGAGAGTTCTATCTGAATGCGAGAGTTGAGGTCGGCAGCCACCGCCGTACATGTCTGGAAGATGGCTTTATAGGTAAGCATCAGCCCCATGTTGCAGTAGACGCTGACATGCGCCTGCTCCATGCGTCCGAGTCGTGTGCCGAAATCTTCCGGCATGTATATCACGCCGTATACCTTCTGATGGCCCACAAGGTCCTTGGCTTCCTCCAGGCTGTTGCATCTGTACGCCACCTTCACGTCTGAAGAAGCGTCACAATGGCGCACAAACTCTCTTGCCATTGCGCTGTGCGAACAGTCTACTACAGCCACAGGCACCTCCTTCACCACCTCATTGTTATATATCCAGGAATAGAGCACGGGATAAAGCAGGGGCACAAGGATGACAAAGAGCAGCGTGCCCTCATCCTTGAAAATCTGCCTATACTCGTGCATCCAGACCTTTGCAACGTCTATGATGTAAGTGATTATTTTTCTTGACATCCCTTATTGTTAGTTGTTCTGTATTGATGATTAGTGGAGTTCTACGGCATATAGACGTATTCCTTCAATGCCTTTCCGATGCGCAGCATCACCAGCAGCGGTGCCGAGGCGAAGAGCACAATGGCTATGAGATTTGGCGCTACGTCCATAAGCGGATAACCTCCAAAGGCGGCTATCTCATAGACAAGGAAGACATGCCTCATCGGGAAAAGATTGGCGAGCACCTGTAGCTCCGGATCCATGGCAAGCGTGGGGAACGCCGTGCCCACCATCGAGAAGCTGAGCACGCCCCAAAGCGAGCAGATGCTCATCGACATGCGCAGCGACGGGAACAGTCCGAACATAAAAATGCCGAATCCCTGCGCCGCCAACACGGCAAGCATGCCGAGCATCAGCAATATGTGCCATCCGCCGGGATGAGGGAATGCCAGCACGCCGAAGACATAATAAAGATAGAAGCCCATGACGAGCAGCCACACTATCGTCTGCGGAAGCATCTTTCCGGTTATAGCCACGAACGGATTGTCAGCGGACATCTCCATGAGTTGCTTTGCCGTCCGCTGCTTCAGTTCGGTACCCAACGAGTAAGCCGTAATCAGAAAGACGAGCAGCAGCATACACGTAGGCACGAGCATCGTGGTGAGATAAACGTTATAGTTAACCCACGGATTGCCCACGGTGTGCGTGTCGAGCACGATGGGCTGCAGGAACGCCATTATCTGACGGTCAGTATATCCCTTGGCGGTCATCACCTGCTTGCCTACGGCTGCCGAACCGAGCGTAGCCATTGTCTTCAGGTCCTTGAATACCAGCGATCCTGCTGTCAGCGAGGCGTAGCTGTAATAATAAGATATGGTGGGCTGGCGTGATGCCAGCAGGTCTGCCGTGGTTTTCTTGGGAAAGTATACGAATCCGTAGATTTCGCCCTTCTGCACGGCATGCCGAGCCTCGTCCACGCTCGGATAATGCGCCACCACCTTAGTGGACTGGAACGAGTCGAGCAGACGAGTCAGCTTTCGCGTGGTGCTGGAATTGTCGAGGTCTACCACGCCCACCGGCATGTCCTGAGGTTGTCCTTCGTCCATTAGCGAGGTGAAGAAGAAGGTCACGAAGACCGGGAAGACGATCATGCAGAAGAGATACATGCGGTTCGCCTTCATTCTCCTGCACTCGCGCAGGGCAATATGTAATATTCGTTTTATGATATTCATCTCTTAAGTATCAGCGACATACCCGGACGCAGTCCCTCCAGCTTGTCCATCGGACGAGCCTTCACCTCGAAGGTCTTGAGGTCGTACTGACCGTTCGACTTTGTTGCCTTCCACACGGCATACGATCCCTGGTCCTTGATGTAGTACACCTTCATGCGTATCTCCTTCTTGAAGGCAGGGACGAAAGCGGTGACGATGCTGCCCACCTTCATGCCGTCCAGCTGGTCCTCACGCACATTGAAGGTTCCCCAGATGTCGTTCATGAGCGATACGGACATGATGGGCGAACCGGTTCCGACAAGCTCGCCCACCTTCGGATAGACGTCGCTCACCTCACCAGCCATCTGCGCTATCTGCATTGTCTCGTGTATGTACGAGTTGACCTCAGCCACAGCACCCTTGGCTCTGTTCACCTGTGCGGCTGCAGCCTTCTTCTCCTCGGTACGCGCTCCGTTACGAGCCATGTCGTACTGGCTCTGCGCAGCCTTCACCTGCGCCTCCAGCGCCTTGTAGTTGGCGAAAGCCTCATCACGCTTCTGGGCTGTCATCACGCCCTCATCATAGAGTCGCTGCACGCGATTATACGACTTCTGTGCTATCTCCAGTCCTGCCTTTGCCTGCTGCAGGACAGCGAATGCTCCACGCACCTGCTCCTGACGTGCACCGTTGTTAGCCATTTCGTCCATAGCGGCAGCGGCGTTCTCAGCCGACTGTGCCTGAGTCATCTTTGCGCGTACTTCGGGAGCGTCCAGTATGGCAAGCGTATCGCCCACGTTAACGTAGTCGCCCTCCTTCACACGTATTTCGAGGATACGTCCCGGCACCTTGCTCGACACGCGGTACTCCGAAACCTCCACCTGTCCCTGGATGGTCTCAGGTTCCTGCTTTATCGACATAGCGCCAATCACAGCCACCACGGCAACGACGAGTGTTGTGCAGGCAGCTGTGATGATAATGTTCTTATGTTGCTTTTTTTCTGACATAATAATGTTTTCAGTAGAATATTTAAATGATGTTATTGCAATACGCCGAGCGCCTTTCTGAGGTTCACCTGTGACAGACGGACATCCACCTCAGCGTCAATCTTCTGCGACTGCGCCTGCATCCATGCTGTCTGTGCCGCCATTACATCGGTGGTCTGCAGCACACCCTCCTTGAATCCGACTGTAGCACAGCGTAGATTCTCGTCAGCGTTCTCCACGTTCTTCATTGCCATGACCAGACGGCGGTTGGCTTCCTTGAGCTTAAACTGGCACTGGCTGATCTGGAGGTCAATCTTCTCTCCGAGGTCCTCACGCTCCATTTCGGCTATGCGCGTGGCAATACGACCGGCACGCACCTTGTAAGAGCCTTCCATCCAGTTCCATAAGGGCACTCTCACCATCACGCCCACATTCCACACGCCGGAGAGCTTGCGCTCGAATCCGTTATAGACGTTAGGATTGGTGGCCATGTATCCGCCTGTGAGCAACACCTGCGGAAGGTATGCGGCACGTACCAGATTGGTGGCTTGACGACTGAGGTCAACGGCGTTCTGGAGAAGCTTCATCTCCGGGCGGTTGTCCTGTGCTTCAGCCTTGTCTGCCGAGGCGCTCTCGCCCGTAGAGGCGGTGGCGATGTTCGGCGTGTTCTCGTCAGCAAGAGTCACTTCCGTTTCGGCTGGCATTCCGCAGAGCTGGCAAAGGAGCATCTTGGCAAGCGCCAGTCCGTTGTCAGCCTGAGTGAGCGACATCTCTGCCTCGTTCACTCTTACTGCCACTTTCAGACCGTCGGCACGCGTGGCTACGCCTTCCTTTATCATCTTCTGCACGTCGTCGTCCAGCTTCTTCACCACCTGCAGATAGCTCTCAGCCAAGTCCTTCTTGTGCTTCACGGACACTACGGTCCAGTAAGCCTGATCGATGGCATGTATGGTCTGCTGCGTGGTGGCGTCAATCTGGTTGGCAGCCATGCTCTCCCCTATCTTCGCCATGTTGTTGGCAGCGGTGATGGCGCCACCCATGTATATGGGCTGCGTAGCCATTACGGAGATGGCATACATCTGACGTGTGTCGGTACGGAGGGCGTTGACGAAGCTCTGACCAACGTGATTGACCGCCTCGCCTATCTTCGACCCCACTTGACCGAACATATTGCCGAGGCTCTGCGCCTGATCAGGTGTCAGCACGCCCTGCTGGGCAAGCCCTGTCAGAGCTCCCGAGATGTCGCTTTGCATCGAACCCACCACATTGGTGCCGGCTCCTGAAATGGCCTTCTTCTGGTCTTTGCTTAGCAACGATATCTCACGACTCGTGAGTTCGTATCCACCTACGGCACTGATGTGCGGCAGATACTTGGTCTTAGCCGCCTTGGTGTTATACTGTGCCATGTCGAGCTGCAAGCGTGAAGCCACGAGGGTCTTGTTGTTGCGCAACGCCATGGCACGGCAGCTGTCCAAGCAGAGCACCTGCTGCGCTTGGACCTGCATGCCGAGACATGCCAAAGCGAAAATAAGAAGTGATTGTTTCATCTAAAAATTACTGTGTGTTTATATCATTGTCCTTTCCAGAAGGACATCTTTTCCCTTACTTGAAGGAGAAGCTGCGCGAACCTATCATATTGCCGTCGGCAAATACGCTGACCTGATATGTGCCAGCCATGAGCGACTGCGATACGTTCCAGAATGTAGAGATGGTGGTCTCACGTCCGTCATACTCCACAGCCTTACGCATTGTGGCCTCCAGCGAGCGGTTCTGATAGTTGAATGTTCCGCCTCCACCGAGCGTTGTGCCCGAAGGTGAGGTGATGCGCACGTAGAATGTCTTGGTGCCGTTAGAGGCTGTCACGTTCTTGGCAATGGTGAAGTTCACCTGCACGGTCTTACACTTAGATGTCTTGTCCGTCTTCTTTCCCTTCTTATTCTTCAGCTGCATGGAGATGCCCGTAGCGTCCAGCTGTGCGGCGATTGCCACCTTCTCCGAGAGCGAAGCGCGCTCCGAGTTAAGGCCCTCAATCTGGCGTGTGGCCTCGTTATACTGTCCCTTGATGCGTGAGTTCTCAGCCGTAAGGTTCTGATTGAGACGGTTGAGCGAGTCAATCTCGATGACGTAGCTGCGGAGGACGGCACGTACGGTGGCAAGCTCCCTTTTCAGACGTGCAATCTCGCGTGCGTCGTTCGACTTTGTGTCCTTCAGCTCCTTGAGCAGACGCTCTGTCTTCTCCTGCTCAGCGGTAAGCTGTGCGATGATAGAGTCGTTGCTGATCTGCGTCTTCATCTCGCTATATTGCGTGGCAAACTGCTGGTACTCGTTCTCCATCTCCTTCTTGTCGAGTTCGGCGAGTTCCTGCATAGCCTTGTTTTCCTTCTTCTGATTGTCGAGATTAACGTAGAGATATGCCACAGTTCCGACAAGGGCAAGTCCTACGATTCCCGTTACTATCCCAGTAATGAGCTTTTTCTTTTCCATAGTTTTTATTGATATATCAATTTTTTAATAAATAGTTTAAACTGTCTGCAAAGTTACGTTATTATATCTAATGCGCAAAAAAAGCTATGTTGTAAATAAATAACGATTACTAAAAAGGATGATAAATAGTGAAAAAGAGAACAAAAAAGCGGCTGCAGACGCTCTCCGCACGGGAGATAGCCTACAGCCGCATCATATATATATATGTATCGTATTATTCGTTACTTTGTCTGGTACATTTTGTCGTTAACAATGAAAGCCTGTGCGATGGATACTACGCAAGCCAATACCATAAGTCCGATAATCATCATAATCTTTTTTCCTTTCCTTATATTAATGTTGTGTTTTCCTACTTGTGTCCTTCATTCCATTTAGCCTCGTGTCTTGCGACGGCTTACTTCATGAAGTTCACCTTGTTACTTACCTCTACAGCCTCAACTACTGCCAAGCAGCAAGCGGCTACTACTAATACAATAATCATAATTGTTATCCTTTCTTTTTTATCTATCTTATCTTCTCAAGCCCCTACTGGAGCTCTTTCTTTGATTACACTGCAAAGGTAGTACCTTTTGTGTTCGCACACAAGTAAAAGAACAATTATTTTAGCTTTGTCATAACATTTATTGATATTCGTCAATGAATCGTAACATAAAATCGGGAAAAACACAAAAGTCTGACATTTTGACAGCAAAAGCGACATATAGATTGCCGTTTGCAAATGGCACTCGTCACTTTAGCGACCTCATACCGCCACTTTAGTTATCCGAAACCGCCACTTTAGTGACCTCACACCGTTCGACACACATGTTCATATCGAACGATGTGAATGTGTGTATCGAACGATATGAATGCTCACATCGAACGAAGTGAGGCAACATTGAAAATTGAATAATGTAACAATAGTAACGGTTTTGTAAGAGAATTGCAAAACAAAACCTAAAAAAATGAGGGAGTATTGTAGGTTTTTCTAATATTTTTCTGTAAGTTTGCCGATATGAACAAAACTTACTTGAACACGGACTTGACGGACAAGCGTATTGCCGTGCTGCTCTCGGGCGGCGTGGACAGCTCCGTCGTGGTTTACGAACTGGCGCAGCGAGGACTTCACCCCGACTGCTTCTATATAAAAATCGGACCTGAACAGGAGGAGGAATGGGACTGTACCAGCGAGGAGGACCTCGAGATGGCTACTGCTGTGGCACGTCGCTTCGAATGTAAGCTGGAGGTGGTGGACTGCCACAAAGAATATTGGGACCAGGTGACGCGCTACACTATGGATAAGGTACGCGCGGGATTTACGCCCAATCCTGACGTTATGTGCAACCGCCTGATTAAGTTCGGCGCATTCCACGAGAAGCGCGGAAAGGATTACGACCTCATTGCCACGGGGCATTACGCCCAGACGGAGGAGGACGAGGAGGGACGCAAGTGGCTCGTCACAAGCCCCGACCCCGTAAAGGACCAGACCGACTTCCTTGCACAGATTTATGACTGGCAGCTCCGCAAGGCACTCTTCCCCATCGGACATTACCAGAAGGGCGAGGTAAGGGAGATAGCCGAACGCGAACACCTCATCAACGCCAAGCGAAAGGACTCGCAGGGCATCTGCTTCCTCGGCAAGATCAACTATAACGACTACATCAGACGATATCTCGGCGAGGCTCCCGGCGAAGTGCTCGAGCTGGAGACGGGCAAACTGATAGGCAAGCACCGCGGCCTGTGGTTTCACACCATTGGACAGCGACACGGACTGGGATTCGGCGGCGGACCGTGGTATGTCGTGAAGAAGGATGTGGCTGCCAACGTGCTGTACGTAAGCAAGGGCTTCGAACCGCGCACAGCCTACAAGAAGGACTTCCCCATCCACGACTTCCATTTCCTCACGCTCGACCCCTGGGGCGCTCCGGGCACATCGGCTCGCGTACGTTTCAAGATCCGCCACACCCCCGAATACCATCCCGCCACCTTGGAACGCACCTCGGAAGGCAGCTTCATTGTTCACGCCGACGAGCTTATCCAAGGCGTGGCGCCGGGCCAGTTCTGCGTGGTGTACGACGAGGAACATCACCGCTGCTACGGATCAGGCGAGATAACGGTATAAAAAAACATCTTTATTAATGCTGAATTCATAAGAAATCAACTATCTTTGTAATAGAGATAGTAAAGAAACATCCAAAAAACTCGTCACTATGGGAAAATACATCAATCCTTTTACTGACTGGGGATTCAAACGACTCTTCGGACAGGAGTTCAGCAAAGACTTGCTGATAAGCTTTCTTAATGACCTGTTGGTCGGCGAACTTCAGGTAAAGAATGTCGTTTTTAAGGACAAGGAAGAACTGCCCTCCACCAAGGACCAACGAGGCATTATCTATGATGTTTATTGTGAGACCGACAAGGGAGAGCGATTTATTCTGGAGATGCAGAACCGATGGCAGCCGAATTTTCTCGACCGCTCCATCTGTTATGCCTGCCGTAGTGTGCTTGAACAGGTGGACAAAGGCAAGAAGGAGAGAGAGAACGCATATCGTTTTCTTCCCATTTATACAGTCTGCTTTATGAACTATATGCCGGACCACGAAGAACTCAGCAAGTTCAGGACGGACATAGTTCTGGCAGATAAGGAAAGTGGAGAGATTGCTTCAAACAAACTCCGCTTCATCTACTTGGTACTTCCACTTTTCAAAAAGAATGTGGATGAATGTGTAACAGATTTTGATAAATGGATTTATGTTTTAAAGCATATGGAAGCATTAAGCAGAATGCCGTTTACGGCACAAAAGGAAATATTCAAGCAATTGGAAGAATATGCCGACAGTCATAGACTGACGAGAAAGGAATGGGAGGCTTACGAAAACAGCCTCTGGATAGCTCGTGACAACATGGCATGCATGGCAGCAGCAGAGAATGCTGCCAAAGAGAAAGGTATGGCTGAAGGCAGAGCTGAAGGCAGAGCCGAAGGTATGGCTGAAGGTATGGCTAAAGGTATGGCAGAAGGCAAGACGAAAGCAATAATAGAAACAGCCAAGCGTCTCCTTAACATGGGGCTTGACATGGAACAAGTGGCACAAGGAACAGGCTTGAGTATAGAAGAAGTTAGAAAACTTCTATAAAACCTACTTTATTTTGTAAAGCATCTATGTCTTAACGTTCTTTATAAAAATACATAAAAGAACTTTCGCAAGTTCAGAGAATTCATTCTGTAACTAAAATTGCGAAAGTTCAATAAAGTATTTTACTTCATATACAGTTTCAGCGTCGTAGTCTGGTCTCCCACTTCCACGTTTTGTGTTTCCATCATGCCATTACCATTCATAAACTTAATGGTATACACCTGATTCTTTTCCACCTTGAAAGTGAGCACATCATTCATATCCTGTGTTGCGCCTGTACTACGACCACCGTAAATCTGCTTATCGCCCTTGAATACGTCCAAGTTAGTGGCTACACGGTCGCCTGAAGCCTCAGCATGATCCTTGTCCTTAAACACCATCACTCGCAACGCAACATGACTGCCATCATCAGGAACGGCAGACAGCTCTGCTCTGTATAGGCTTGTATAACGGTCGGTTACGTTCTCAGCATGGACATAACGGATGTTCTCGTCCCAAACCAAAGGGAAGTAAGAGTCAGCCGGTTTGAAGGAAGCCGCATATATAGCCTTTCGCAAATCCTCTTTGACAGCCTTACCAGCATCGGTAAGGAACCATGACTTATCCAGGTCTTCCGAAGGATAATACTCCGTAAAGCGCCACTTGCCGTCCACCCAGACTTCGTTCCAGTTATGGTTGCCACGGTCATCATGCCAAGCCGGAGTGCCTGCCACACGCGAAGGTATACCTACAGCACGGAACGCATCGGTTAGCAAGATGGAAAGACCTGAGCAAGAAGCCATGTGCTGACGCATAGATTCGTAAGGAGCCTGGTCTGGCTTTTCGCGCTTCGTGTTGTAATCCACCATAAGTTCGTCACGTACGTTCTTGTTGACCGAATCGATGGCCTCGCGCATTGTCTTACAAGAAACCACATATTTACGGAAACGCTCATAGAAATCCTTACGCCAGTTTTCACGGTTTTCGTTCAGATTGACATAAGCCACCACATCGTTCAAGAATATATCATTGGGCACCTCTTTAGCCCAGGGAAACTCTGCCCTTGCCTTATAAGCATACGACACGTTCTCCAACAGAAAATCGGCGGTCAATGTCTTGGCATCTCTTTCCGGCATGTAGGAAATCAGGAAAGCCACACCTTCCTTCTGGTCGGCAGGAGCTTTCTTTAATGCCTTTTTCAATTCCTTTACATTATCACCAGCTGTAACCATAGTCTGATTCAGCAACTCATGATACTCCTTTGGCACTCCGGCATACTTGCCTCCAGAACATGCGGACAAGCCTAAAGCCAAGAGCACAACAAAACTCTTAATTTTCATAGATTTTTTCTTAAGTATATTTGGATAAATTATTTGCTGTACAAAGTTACTGTAAAAAATCGGGGAAAGGGTAAAGAATAGATAAAAACAAAAGAGAATCAAGACAGAACACTAACAAAACAGCTCGTGCCGGACTTACTCGGCACGAGCTGTATGCATTTATTCGGGCAGTGCTGTCACTATCACTACTCGATTGAGACTGTTCTCCTCGTATGGCTGGGCGTTGCAGCCTATGCCCTGTGCGTCGATGCGTGACGGAGCAATGCCGTAACGCTCGATGAGGATGTTTCGTACGCTGTCGGTGCGGCGGATGGAGAGCATCAGATTGGTGCGCTCACCACCCGTAGCCTTGTCAGCATAACCGTCCAGACGAATGCGGGCTGAAGGATTCTGCTTGAGATAATTGACGATGTTCTCAAACACGATGTCCTGCTTCTTCGCCGGCTTGGCTGAGGCATAAGCAAAGCTGATGGAGGCGAGACGGAACGCATCCTGCTTCTTCACCACCGGCTTCTCCACGATGCGGTCCTTAAAGACGGGACGCTCCACTACCCTCTCCACCATATACACCGTGTCGACCACGGCTTCACGGCGACGCTTATGGCAACGTTCCTTCTTGGCGCATGGCTTGGAAGCATTGAAGCGATAAGTGAGTCCGAGCGTTGCACCCAACGTCGGCTCATACTTCTTGCCCGTGATACGACCGTCGAAATGGTCGGGCATGAGAGCCGAACCAATTTCAAGGTTGACATCCATGCACTTCAGCACACGGTACTTGGCAGTAACGGAGAAGTTGGCTGTCAGCGAGTTGGTGCCCGCCGTACCGCGATAAGCGAAGCTACGGGCATAGCCCAAACCCACAGCCGGAAGCACGTCAAACCTGCCCTGACTGCGGAAGAGCAGACGCGAGAGACTCACCATGAAGTCGGCATGAGCATTGACGTAACGCAGATAATGACGATAGGTGCCGTCAGGGCGGACCGTCACATTATCTATTACAGGATCGTGAGGACCATATACGGAACCGTCGGTCTGAGGGTCGCGCAGATAGAGTCCTTCCGATGTGGACATGCCGTTAAGCGAATACCCGCCGATCTGCAGGCGAAGGGCATAAGCGGGAGTTATCCACTTGCCCACGCCAATGGTGTATGACGGAGTGAGGCGCTTGCCGAAATCCAGCTTGCTGGCATCGCTCGAGAAGATTGTCTGCACGCCTCCACCCACATCCACAAACCATCCGTTCTGTGCTGATGCCGGAAGCAATGACATACAACCCAGCACCAAGCTTATTATCTTTTTCTTATTCATAATATACAGATAGGTGTTTTAAGCTTATTCAACAATGACGAAAGAAGGAACGCGAGGCTCGCTCACTGTGCCATAGCTCTCGCCGTTGGCAAACGTGAAGGCTGAGACAGCCTGATAGAGGTACTTGTTGCGGCCTGAATAATACTTCAGCGTAACTGCTTCCTCTGCTCCCATGCTGCCGTTTATCTCAATGCGGAAGACATACTCGCCGTTCTCTGTCTGCTTCGCCTTTGCCATGCCGCGACACTCTGTGCCCACGAAAGCAGCCATCACGTCATCCGCCGTTGCCTGACGGACGATGTTCTGGGGCAATGAGACGCAAGCCGTCATCTTGAGAGGATGCTTGCCTTCGACAACGAGAGGTACGGTGAAGGGCTGCTCTGGCGAAGCCTCCACCTTGCCGTCGGCAAACAGGAGACATGCAGGTGCCGTGAACACGTAGTTGTTACGATGGCTGTAATAGCGGATGTCCACAGCCGCTGACTGTGAGCTGACACCATTCACCACCATCTTATATACGGGTCTGCCGTCCTGCTCGCCCACTACTTCGCCCGTGCCGGCGCAGACATTGCCTATGAACGCCGCCAGCTTGTCGCCGCTCTTGTCGGCATAGCTGCCTGTAACGGCGTCAAGGGTGAGGTAAGCGGTCATGCTGCCCTGCGGCACGAAAGTAAGGGTCTGCGGCTGGTCCTCTGAACCAACCACCGAACCGCGCTTGCCGATGACGAAGGACTGCTCGGAAACGAACACCTGCTTCTTCTCCGCGCTGTAATAGCGATACGTCACCTGCTCGCCCTCTGCACGACCGAGAACGTCATACCAATATGTCATGTCAGCCTCGCTTGCCACGTGCTTGATGCCGCGACACTCGTCGCCGACGAAAGCCTGAAGCTCATCGCCAGCGGCTACTGTGAACGGCAGCTGTGCCTTGTCCACCTTCACCCATGCCTTGGTGGGGACGGGGAAGGGACCGGACTGCTCGAAGTCGGGGAACGCAGGATTCTCGGCTGTGCCGTAAATCTTGTCCACCTCATACTTTACGTCTGATGCCACGGAGACGTAGACGCGCTTCGCAGCTGCACTGTAGTAGCGGAACTCCACATCGCCGCTCTCGCTGGACGGTGCCTTGACGTGAAGGAAGAAGAGGCGCACGCCGTCGTTCATCACCTTCTTAGCCACACCGCGACACTCGCCGCCAATGAAGGCTGCCATCATGTCGCCGTCGGCGGCAAGGGTTTCGAGGACAGGGCTGAGACGCACCACGGCGGTCATGCTCATCGGATAGACGCTCTTGTCAGGATCGGTCCACGACGGCACCGAGGCATTGCCAGTGAAGTCGGCTCTCCACCCCGGGGCGGAGGCAGGGGCGTTGTCCGCCACCTGCCACGCCGGGACTTCGCTGACGAAATCCTCTGCCACCACGCTCCACTGGGGAGCGGGTTGCTGGGGATAAGTCTTGTCGCCTTCCTCCGTGCATTGTGTCATAAGGAGACACAATGCGGCAATCAATGAATACTTTATATACTTCATATAGATTTTCTGTTAATATTACTTCTTGATAGCTTTCATAGAGTATACGTTGCCGTCTACAGAGATGCTAACGATATAAACTCCCGAAGGAACTGTGTTGCCGGCGTTCCATGTGATGTCCACGTTGCCGTTGTCATTGCAGTTGTCCCATGCTACGACTCGCTTACCGCTCATGTCGCTGACAAAGACGTCAGTCTGGGCGTTGCGGTCCACATTGGCACGGATCTTAAGCTGCGAGTGGAACGGAGACGGATAGACATAGAGACCGCCTTCTGTGCCGAGGAAGCTGATGTGCATCGGCTCGTTGATGGTGCCGACATTGCTGTTGGCAGCATAGCTGATGACGCTCGGTGCCTTGGCGATGACGTCGCCGCCACGTTCGATGGTCACGTCCACAGCCTCTGGCTTGTCGCCACCTACGGTGAGCATGAAGATGGTTCTGCCGTCGGGCAGCTCTATAGCCTCAGCATAACCGCGAGGTTCACCTGCTACGTAGCTTACGAGGCGGTCGCCCTGCTGCAGACTTACGCCTTCCACCTCCACTACAGCCGTCATATTGGCTGAATACGGGAAGTAAGCATTTGTGTCGTCAGCGTTCTTGGCAGCTGCCATCGCAGCCTTAGCCTTACGTCCTACGGAAGTCTTCGACGGATACTGCAGTACGGCGTCGTCCTGCGACTGGCGCTGGAGCATATAGCCCTTGCCGTTCTCCATATATGTAAGACTACCGATCCATCCTAAATTGCCGCTATACATCGCCATCTGTGTCTGCGACTTCACGATGTCGCCCTCCTTAGCGTCGTAGCCGGCGAGAGCCTCCTTGAGCGTGAAGTTGTCCGAAGGCAGATAAGAGATGTAGTTCCAGCGCGGTGTGCCGTCCTCCTTAGCTCCACGTATGGTGAGCTTGTGTGATGTCGGGTCAACCACCGGTCCTGAGATATGCAGGTTCTGAGGTGCCGAACTGTGTACGAGATACATCTGGTCGTTGTCAATTTCGGTGAGCTGTCCCACCCATCCATTGCGCTTAGTCCATGATGCGAAGCCATACTGCTCGCTCTTCACCTGGTCGTCAGAGGTCCACTTGCCGTCGGCAAGAAGCTTGTTGAGGTCAGAGAGCTTGTCAGAAGCGATGTTTGTGGAAATCCACGTCCATCCCTCGTTCAGGCTGATGTTCTGCACGCGATAGTCCTTAGCTGTGAACAGCACTGGCTGTGACGGACTGCCCACTACGGCGTTGTTCTCGAAGCTTATAGGCTTCTCGCTCTGTGCGATGTAAGTCTGTCCTGTGCTTGCGTCCCAGATGCGGAACTCAAGGTCGGAGTTGTTGACATCGTTAGAGTATACCGTGAGCATGGCGTAATACATATCGTTCTGCTTGTAGTAGCGGTTATTGCAAACGCCTACGCACTTTCCGCCGCTGAACGCAGCGAGCATATCCTCGTCGTCGGAAGAGTATACCTTATTAATATACAGCTTGCCAAAGACAGACATATTATACTTGAAGTCAGCCGGATTGACCGTCCACTCAGGTTTCTCGCCTTCCACCTTAACGGTGAGCTGCAGAGCCTCCACCACGTTGTTGTCGTCACGCAGATAGAGAGTCTCGTCGTACGTACCGATGTTCAGACTCGGGTCGATGGTAAGAACGATGTCGGCAGACGAAGTCGGGTCGATAGTGCCGCTTGCGGGTTCTGCCTCCAGCCATGAAGGAAGGTTCTCGATGGTGAAGTGTTCTATAGAGCCACCCTTGTTGAGTGCCTTCACCTTGATTGTCTTCTCCTCGTTGAGCTTCTTCACTACGGTGAGAGCGTTGTCGCTCCACTTCAGCTGGTTGCGGTCGATGTATGCGCTCCATGTTATCGGCGAGAGAATCTCGTTGCCGTTCTTGTCGCGTACACCGTCAACGGTGAACTTCACGATGGTCTTCTCGATACGCTCGTAAGGCTCCTTCAGGTTGATGATGAGAGCGTCGTTGTTTACCACGAAGTCGTAGAGAAGCTTGCTCTCAGGTCCCTTTGCCTTGACAGGAGCAGAAGCCTTGGTCTCTACGTCGCCTCCTACAGCCACAGCGTCAGGCACCTTCTGTGTCGGGTCAGCCTGCTGCTTCTGGTCCATAAGAGAGAACTGGAGTTCCTTGACACCCTGCCACTCGATGTATGTCTCGAACGGATAGTAAGCCAAGAGTCCCTTCTCGGTGCCGTCGAGTCGGTTGCTGTTGCCGTTCTCCACGAGCGTCTCGCTCTTATAGAGATTCCATACACGCACCTCGTCAATCTCGCCCTTGAAGAAGTTGTCGACTGTCTCCTGCTGGAGGTTGTCCGCCGGTGTCCATACACGTGCGCCGAGATGGATGTAAGCCGCTGCTATGCCACCGAGGTCAGCTGCCTCGAAGTAAGTGTTGAGCTTGCCGTCCACATAGATCTGACCGCGTCCGCTTGTGCGGTTTACAGCCACTGCCACGTGGTGCCAGTCGTTGTCTGCGAAGCTGCCGTCACATGCCACACGCACTCCATTGTTATGGAATACCAGTCTGCCCTCCTCCAGATTGAGAGCGAAGAGATTGAGCGAACCGCCCATTTCCTCACCGTCGCCACGTCCGTTGGAGATGATGGTGGCTGTCTGCTGTGCCTCGTCAGCCTTAAACCATGTCTCGATGGTGTAGTCCATGCTGTTGTCTACGACACATGAACTGCCCGAAGAGAGCTTCAGATACTGGTCCTTACCGTTGAACGCTGCTGCACGTCCCTCGGGATTAGCCCATTCGCCGCCTCGCATCTCAAGGTTAGCACCGTGTGCCTTGTCGGCAAGAACGCTGCCCTTAGCCTCCGACATCGGATAGTATGCGATGAGATTGCTTTCTGCTCCGGAGAGCATTGTCAGTGAGTTGGTCTGCAGACGTGCCGGTGTCAGCACCTTGTCCCAGATGCGTGCACCATGCATCTTGCCTGCGAAGTGTCCGCTTCCGTCCACGCTGGCTCCGAACACGTAAGCGCCCTCGCCATTATACTCGCCCACCTCAGCTGCGCTGATAAGCTGTTCGTAGTTATAGTAAGCCGATACGTTGCCCTCATTGTTATATACGAGAGCCACGTGTGCCCATGTGCCCTGCTCATAGTCGAACGTCTTGTCGCTGACGATGGTCTTGTCAGCCACCTTCACCTTCAAGCGGTTGTCGCTCGTCGTGGCAAGTTCGATGGAGCTGTTGGCGTTGCCCTGGCTGAAGAGCACAGCGTCCTGAGGCTTGTCTGCAAGTGTCCACATCTCGATGGTGAGGTTCTTGCCGCTCCAGTTGCGCTGGAATTCAGACACGAGTTCGTCGTTCTGACCGTCGAGGCGTACGCTTACGCTATGGTCGGTCTGTGCTCCGTTACGGATGCCCGTTACCGAGAAGTTGTTGTCGGTGAGCAGTCCGTCGGCTATCGGCTCGTTGAACGTGAGCATCACCTCGTCGTTAACGGTGAGCACGCCGTTCGCCGGCTGAGCGCTACCGAAGAGGCGCGGATTATACATATCCTTGATGCCGCTGTGTACGGCAGAATAGTTAAATACCTCCTCATTGTTGATCATGCTCGTACCCACTGTGCGCAGGTCGTAACGCTGATCCTGCAGGTCGTCAAGGAACCAGCGATACTTGATGGTGCCGGCGTCTGCCGCCTTTATCATCTCGGCGTTCATGCCGTTGGTCAGCGCCTGATCATAGAGAGTCTTGTCGTTATAGTAGCTCATGAGCGTGGTCCAGTCGTTGTCGCTGCCCGACGACGGCTTATACTGAAGCATGATGCGATGGAAGTTGTCATAGTTGACATCGAATCCGTCAATCACTACGTCCATGTAATGCTTCTGCACGCCGTTCACCTCTGCCGTTGGCAACTTGGTGTTGTACGTCCAGTTGTCGGTAGGCTTCTTCAGGTTCACGTCTGTGGCTGAAGGAGTGAAGTGTACGCTGAACGTCACGTCGTCATAGATGTCGCCCTGGAAATCAGTGGGATCACACTGACACTGCGACTGAAGCATCAGTCGGAGATTGTCATAGTTCATCACCGAACCCTTGCGCACCTCGAGCGTCTTCGTAAGCGTTCCGCCTGCCGGCACGAGCAATGCTCTGCCGTTGCCGATCGGTGCGCCGTCGATGAGCAGCTGTGCTCCGTTAGGATTGCTGCTGTCGTCGATTACGAGGTTATACCAGTTGTCGTCCTGCGACTCCGAGTTGTTGCGCAGATAGAGCGTGAAGTAAGCCGACTTGCCTGAAGGCACGTTCTCGATGAAGTCTTTCTCCACGGTTATCTCCGGAACCTCCATCTGGACCGTTGCCTCATTGATGACGTGCTGTCCCGGCTCATAGTACTTGGTCTTGTATTCGCCCTCGTAAGGACAAGACGTCGCACCGCCACGAGTCTTGAAGATGAACGTTGAGAAGGTCTGTCCCTCCTCGTCCTTCATATCCTTGTACTTGATGTACTGGTCGCCATTCTTATATCCTGCCTCGCGGCATACGTCTACAGAGAGATAGTCTGAACCTTCCTCTGCAAGGACATAACCCTTGCAATGACGTGCTGTCTCCTCAGTAGAGAACTCGCCGCCGTGTTCGGTGGTAAGGCTCTCGTCTACAGTGAGCACCATACCAGTGCCATTGAGTGTCCATCCGAAGTTGTTGGTGAACTGAGCGCCAATCAAGATAGAGAAGCGTTGAGTCTCCGAACGTCCAACCTCATACTCCTCAGAGTATTCGTAAGAAGCACCGCCCTGGAACGAATGGTTCTGCATGAGTTCTGCCTTCACCTTCTGTTCCTCGTTATTGCGAAGCTGCATCTTCCAGTTGTCAATCGACTGATTGAGGAACATGATAGTATCCTCCTTCAACGGCTGTCCTGCAGGAGCGTAAATCTTGTAACTCGGTCCGTCGAGCGGGTCGTTGGCATTGGCACCCTTAAACACCTTGTCGTTGTTGCTCTTGCCGAAGTTAGGATCGTCAGCTGCCAACTTCGAAACGTATACAGGGAGTTTGGTGTTGTTAGCCATAGCCTGGAAGTCAACACCTTCAGCCTGCTGATGCAGCAACTTGTTGCGTACATCCTCAAGTTTAGGCAACAGCACCTGCTCGATGTGTACCTGCGGATAGGTGAACATAGTGCCATACTTCTGCGAAAGTCCCAGACCAGTAGTCTTCACAAGCAGATACTCGCTGTTTTCGGGAGTAACATCGCCGAACAGTTCGTACTCAGAAGGATTGGCCTGATACATCTCACGTGTGGTAACGGCGATGTTTTCGGTCTTGCCCACGCCGATATTAGTAGAATAGCCTACGAAGAGGTCGCCGTCGCTTCCTACATACTGCGGGTCGCTACTTGTCTCGAAGCGTGTGGTAGTGGTCATCGTCTTAGTGTCAGAGTCAGTACCACCGATTGTCTCACTGTGAGAAGCGCCGAATGAGAATTCGTTCTTCACATCGTTCTCGTTCACCACTCCGGCACCAAGACCGGTGAAGGTGATAACCTTGGCACCAACCTTTGCCTCGTTGTTCAATACTCCCTCGTTGGTGACATTTCCCTCATACGTACTTGTAGAAGTAACTGTCACGCCCTTCTCAAGATAAGCATACGAGTTGCTTCCCGGCGGGTCGCGCAGCACGAAGAGCACCTTGTCGGGTCCGTTCGTAACGAAGTCCGAACCTAAAGTCTTTGCACCAATTACGATAGCCTTAGTGTTGCCCTTGCCATCAAAGCCACCCTTCCAGTTGATTGTTGTAGAAGATGTGCTTTCGCTATTTTCGGTGTAGGTCATATCCATAGCGGCAGAGCGCAGAGCCGAGGTCATTTCCGGATTGTTCACCTGGAATGTCCATTCTGCCTCACCCTTCTCGTCAGTAGTGATGTCTTCTTGCGTTCCGTACGCAATGTCGCCTCTACTGAATGACAGCTTAGCCTCAGGCGTTGGCACGATGTCTTCCTTAACGCCATCCTTACGCCTGCCGTCCTTATCCTTATATTCGTACACCTCCGCTGTGGTGATGTGATAAGTGACGTATTGTCCCTGCTCGTATACAGGCACGCCGAGTGTGTAAGGCTGTGCAGCATTGTCAGGATCGTAGGTCTTCACCTTTATGGTCTTTGTCTGATCGAGTGTAGAGATGCTGAGTTCTTCCTTTCCGAAGAAGTCCTGAAGCTTACCCTTCACCTTCTCCTTCACGATGATTGACGGAGTGTAGCGCTTGATGAACTGCTGCTTCTTGTTGTAATATACAGTGTCGCTGCAGTTGACAAACTTGCCCTGCGTAGAGATAGAGTCGACATAAGCATTCACCTCGCTCTGCTTTGCAAACTCGTTGCTGAGGTTGAGGTCTTCGCCACTGCCCGGGATGTTGTCATGGCCCGGCACCACTACATTAATCTTATACTTCTCAGGAATGAGGTCGGCGTAGAACTCACCCGTCTCGGCGTCAGGATAGATGGTTATCTTGTTGCCGTCGTAAGCCACGCGGTTCTGGTGCTGCTTGCTTACGTACACGCCCTTAACGTGATTGAGTGTAGTTTCGCGAGCCTCAGCCGTCATCTTATAGGCATCGTTCTGATATGTAAGCTCGATGCGTACGTCGTCAGCGAGGTTGTTCTTCGAAAGCGAGTGGCCCACGGGGAACGCCTCCTGCTTGGTACCGCCGGCTACACGTCCGATGTAACGTACGGTTGTTACGTCAAAGATTTCGAATCCGTTGTCGTCGTCCTGATAGTTGCGGTCGGTGCCGTCGCTGTTGGTCAGCTTGCCGCCGTTCTCAAACGTATGGTTGGCGAGCACTGCCTTCACCTCGTGCTGTCCTACGGGCACGCTGATGGTGAACTGTCCGTGAGCGTCGGTCTTCACGATGTTGCTCTTGCCGTCCATTACGGTGACACCGTCCACGGCGAACGACACTCCCTCTACGGGCACGTTGCCACCCTTGTACATCACCTTACCCGAAATTTTGAACGACGACTTGTCCGTGAAGTTCACGGTGTGGCTCTGTGCCTGCGAGTTGATGAGGCGCAGCTCCTTTGCCGATGCAAACTGATGTATGCCGAGTGTCGGCACAATCATATACGTAGTTCCGTTGCCGGTGTAGGGCAGCGAACGAATCTGATAAGAACCGTCTGTAGCTGTGTAGCTGCTGTAGCCGAGCTGTGCAGATGTAGGTATGTCTTTCGAACTGATAGTAACACCCGTAGCCACACCATGGTTCATGTTATACTTAGTGCCCTTGTACGAGATGTCGTAGAAGGCATCGTCAACCGAATAGTCGAAGGTGTAGTAAGCCTGCAGGCCGTCCTCATTACCTACGAGGTAGCGGTTGTAGTCGCTTGCGATGGTGTCAGCGGTGAGCGCCTTGTTCCACAGACGCACCTCGTCGATGGCTCCTTCGAAGCCTTCGCCCATCACCACCTTATTGTTATTGCCCGTAATCTGAGCCGTACGCTCGGCTTCTGCCACTGCCTCACCGTTTATATATATAATAAGGTGTGTGGCGCTTGCCACGGCTGAGAGATGCACGAACTGAGCGGAGGAAGCGTAGTCGCTGAGCTTCTTCGGTGTCTTCAGCGTCTGGCTGCCAGCTGTGAACTCAATCTTCTTGCCGTTATACGCCAACTTATACATGCCCGGCTTCTCGATGATGGTGCCTTCCTTGGCTGCTCTCACCCATGCCTGAAGCGTAACTGCCTGCGTGGCATCATTCAGAAGCTGGTCGTTGTCGACGGTAAGATTAGACGCACCGGTGAACACGTATGACTTGCCCGGAACGCCCGAACCTTCCGTAGGCTCAGCGCTGACCTTGGCGCCCGACACAGCCTGACCGCTCTCGAACGTCACGCGTCCGTAGACGTCGCCCGTCGGTGTGCGGAAACCAACGTCAGCAAGTTCCTCGTCGCTCTCAAGCAGTTTGCCCGAACACATCACCTGTCCCTTGATACGATAGTCGTAGACCACGCCGGGAATGGCGTTCACGTCGTTATAGTAATAGTCGTTCTGAGCCTCGTTGCCCTCAGTTACGGCTATCTGCTTATAGTCTGTATCAGGAGCGCCATGCTCCTTGCGGTTGATGACGAAGCGCTCGAAGTTGCCCTTGCTGCTCCATGCCAGTTCAACGCGGTCAGAGTAGTAGCCCTTACCAGCTGTAAACTTAACAAGATCACCGATGCTTGTGGGCATTATCGTCTCCGGTGCTTCCACTGGTGTCAACGTGCCGTAAGCCTCGGCAGGCTTAACAGTAAGGCGGTAACCATATTCGTTGCACACCGTTATCATTTTGTCAACATACTTGCCGCTCTTGAAATTTTCCTTCGACAGCTCGATGTTGTCAGTAGTGTTGTTCGTGACATTCAGTCGTGTAATCACCGCTTTGGTGCCCGAACTCCAGATGTCGCCTTCAGTATTCCAAGTGATAGTGGCAGTCTTGGCTTCCTCGTCCAGCACGGCATGCACAGAACCTGCTGTAACATTGCAGTGCTTTGCAGAAGCCGAGAGAGAGGTCTGCTTGCTGAAAGCGTTGTTCCACACGTCAGAGTTGCCTGTATGCGAACGCTTAACGCTGAATTCATAATCCAGGCTCTTGCCTAAAGGTACGTCAAACTCATAGCTGTATGCTGTCTTACCAGCCATATACTTGATATTCTGTGTGGTAGTATTCACAGCATTCGTTGCCTTGTCCGTACTCTTGATGGTGAGCACCATATTGTCCTCAATGCAGTTCTGCGTCGGAGCCGCACTGAGATTCCAGTTCACCTTCGCCTTGCGCGTCACCTGATTATAGTCGGCGCTGATTTCCTTCACCTGCGGATAGGCAGGGCGCGTGTGGCTGTCACTGAGCGTAGAATAGGTAACCTGATTGTTATAGCTTTGCGTATACTTCTGCTTCACCTTGTAGTCTGAGAAGTTGTCAAGGCTAAACTTGTTAGTCGGAACGAAGAACGAACCGCTTGTATTGTTGGCACCGAAAGAGCCTGTTCCACTTATTTCCTCTCCCGCCGAGTTGCATAAAACGAAGGATCCATAGTTATCAATAGAATAGCTGGAAGCCTTTCCGTTTTTCTTCCAATCAATGTAATATCCGGGGGTGTTGTTTTGAACCCCATACCTACCACCGGTTATTACGGTCTTCGCACAACCATAACTGGTATTTATGAGTGTATTATAATTAACCGGATTATCTGAAGAAGAACCGGTCTTGCCTCTACGCCACCACTGACCAGTGTAGCTAACAGAAACATCTGTTCCTATTAGGGACTGGGTAAGCGGAATAATAATTTGCAGGTAATAGGCTCTATCTATTGCTCCGAGCCATTTTACATACTTGTGATCGATTCCTGTAACTTGTTTGGAGCCTACCTCAAATTTGTCCCATGTATCTTTGGGACCTTGGATTCTGATGTCATACCCTGCCACCTTAACATTAAGGTAACCGTCATCTTTACAAAAGCCACAATGACCATCACCTATTCCGCCCCAATACTGAAAGACGCGGATGTCAAGCTCAAGTGTAGCGTTAACTGGATTATACCGATGATGAATCCACGAGTTGTTCCATTCATCAGTAGCCGACGCCTTCTGCACTGAGAACGCCATCAGCATCATGACACAAAGGAAGAACTGCATGAACCTTCCCGCGGACGTTCGCATGGAACGCCGCGTAGAAACAGAATTGCCTGCAAACCGCCTGTCCAAATATGGAGGAGGTTGCTTCTCTCTTCTTCTTTTCATTTTAAGATGATTTTAAATTATAGTTATTATTTAAGTTATGATTTAAGCTTTTAACATTATAAGTTATGATTTAGCTTTTCACTCGGCAAATTTAGTTATTTTTACTTAAACAGACTGTCCGATTCATGTGTCTAATTGTCCAATTCGTACCAAAAAGGTGTCCACTTCGTAGGAAGTGGACACCCAAACACACGTTTTTCCGGTTTATGACGTATCTGATATTTGCATTCCTAACGCTCAATACTGCGAGCCCGGCGCACAAAGAAATCTTCGGTGCGAAATTCTCGAGTTTTGAGTGTGCAGCAATTATCGTATTAACACACAACAGATTATACGGTTTACGGACTGAATGTGCAATATACAACAGAGCAAAACAAGCCTCTTTGCATTGCTAAAGAGCCACTTTAGCAATGTTATATAGCCGCTGTTGTCATACAATAAAGCCCCTCTTACACTCCAAAAGCGGATGTTTCGGAGCGTAAGAGAGGCTGTATGGTTAAGAATGGGTGGCGAAATGAAGGCAAAAACCTATAAAAACAGCTTTTGGATTCTCCAGAATAGATTTTTATTTTGTAACAGATATTTACCGCTTGTGCGATATTTGCATTACTGCTTTTCTCTCCATGCAACAGGAGTGCATCCCTCTTTTTCCTTAAATATCTTATACAGATAAGAGCGTGAAGAGAAGCCGCATTCAGAAGATATGATGTCGTTGCTGAAGTCAGGATTTTCCATCATCATCTTCTTAGCAGCATTGAAGCGTATCTCGCCAAGCCAAATTCGGAAGGTGGTGTTCTGACACTGGCTGAAGTATTGCGACAGCTCGGTTTTGTTGATTCCGAGCAAATGTGACAATGTCAGCATATTGACTGTGCAGTCCTTATAGCCTAAGTCGTCACACCAATGATCGAGGGCAGACCGGATGAAGGCGATGCGTGAGGCAGGGAGCTGTTGGGAGGTTTGCTCACTGCCGGTCTCAGGCGCAGACTGCTGAGCATCACACTTGACAGACTCTTCCTCGCTTTCAGCGTTGACAGCATCGGCGGTCAGATTGTTGCCTCTTTCCTTATCCAACAGCTCTTCAGTTGGGACATAATTGAAGCCGAGCGCCACAAAATTGACGATGAAGAAGAGCGTGGCTACGAGTCCGAAGGGACCTATTATATATAGCGACTTGGTGGAAAGGATGGCAAACGGGATGATGGCGGCTGTGATAAAGAGCAGCGTAAGGCTGGCATGAGCATATCGCGTGAAAGGGCGCATGTCGGTGGCTGTCATCGTCTCAAGGAGCTTTTTCCGCTTGTTCATCTCTATTATTATCATGTATATGCAGTAGAGCATGTTGCCGAAGAAGATGGCAAGCATCACGTAAAGCCATACGCCCATATTCAAGGAGCCGGTAACATAGTAGCCCGTGCCAAAGACGGCAAGCATGGCGGCATATACGGCAGCACAGACCATGTTCATCTTCCTGCGGTTGGTGTGGGTGGCCTCTATGTTGTAAATCGCCATTGCGAAAAGCGTGAAACTCGGAAGATAAACCAATATGTTGATGACGGCCCCCACTTCTTCGCGTGAGGCTCTGAATCCAAAGCACATCTGCAGAAAAAAATGTACTGCCAACAATGTCAAGGATGAGAATAACATCCAACGAGAATACTCATATCGCCTGTTTATCCATCTTACGTGAAGACGCAAAACAGCGATAAGGAATGCACTGAAAAGCATGAATATCAGACATGCAAACTGTAACAAATATAACATAACTATGTGATAAATATATCGGGAATCAGCCGTAAACCTGCAAACTCTTTACAGCGTAGCGACTGTTCTTTCTTATGTCATGCCTACCCAACGTCAGACTCCAGAGGCGTTTTCTCAGAAATTTCAAGGCATTATGGATATGCGCCTCCACGGTTCGTGGCGACGTACCGGTCACTTGGGCTATCTCGGCATTGTTCTTGCCTTCTATGTATCTCATACGAAAGACGCTTCGGCACTTCTCGGGCAGGGCATTTATGGCGGCATCTATCTGGCGTCGCATCTCGGCGTTCTCCATGCACTCATGAGGATCGGCAAGGGCAGACTCGATCTGCTCCACACGCATATCGCCTATCTGCCTTACAGCATCCACACGCTGCTGACGCAACGCATTACGCTTGAGCATATTCAGAGAGCGGGTGAAGACGGCGCGATAGAGGAAAGCCTGTATCCTCTCGCCCACTTCCATCGTGTCAATATGTGTCCAAAGGTCGCAGAACACCTCTTCCACGACGTCTTCGGCATCACCGTCGTTGCCGACAATGCCGCTGGCATAGAAGAAGAGTTTCGCGTAATAAGCGTGGAACAATGTGTCAAAATGTTTTTTCCTGTCCATTGGTAGCATTCGTAGGAATGAATTAATGATGCAAAGTTACGCAAAAAATCGGGGAAAGGGTAGAAAAAAAATAAAGAAGTTAAAGAAGTTTGTCGCAAAAACTTCTTTAACTTCTAAAATTGTAAGAGCAGAATTCTCTTACATACTTTGCAATTTTCCGCCAAGCACCACCTTGTTTACGATAGGTGTGGTGTAGGCGTAAGGTATAAAGGCGAGGGACGGTATGGGCTTGGTGATGTAGAAGTTGGCCACCTTGCCCTTGGCTATGCTGCCGTAGTCCCGGCTCTGTCCCATGGCGTAAGCACCGTTGATGGTGGCAGCATTGAAGGCTTCGTTGGGCAACAGCCTCAGCTTTATGCAAGCCAACGACATCACGAACTTCATGTCGCCGGACGGCGTAGAGCCTGGATTGTAGTCGCTGGCAACGGCTACGCCCAAACCTGCGTCGATAATCTGGCGGGCTTTGGCGTTGGGCATGTTCAGGAAGAAGGATGTGCCGGGCAGGGCTGTCGGCATCGTGTCGCTGCCACGCAATGTCTCGATGGTCTCCTCTGTCATGCTCTCAAGATGGTCTACGGACAACGCTCCATGCTTGACGCCTACCACTACTCCACCCGACGATGCCAGCTCGTCGGCATGAATCTTAGGACGCATGCCCCAAGCGGCGGCTGCCTCTAAAATGCGTCCGGTCTCTTCGGGCGTGAAGAAGCCACGGTCGCAGAACACGTCAACGAAGTCGGCAAGACGCTGGCGTCCAACTTCCGGTATCATCTCGTCAATGATAAGCTGGACGTACTGTTCCTGCGTCATGCCGCGTGCCACGGCGTGTGCACCGAGGAACGTAGACATTATCTTCGCCGGAGAAGCTTCCTTCATGCGCTTTATCACACGGAGCATCTTCAGCTCGTCCTCAAGACTCAGTCCGTAGCCGCTCTTTATCTCGATGCATCCGGTTCCCTTACGTATCACTTCGTCAAGGCGCTGCATGGCTTGACGTAAGAGTTCGTCCTCGGAAGTGCGGTGCAGGAGGTCGGCAGAATTGAGGATGCCTCCTCCACGTCGGGCTATCTCCTCATAGCTGAGTCCGTTTATCTTATCCACAAACTCCCGCTCACGGCTTCCGGCGAAGACGATGTGCGTGTGCGAGTCGCACCATGACGGCAAGACCATTCCGCCTTCCGCGTCAATGACTTCGACGGTGTCGTCCAAGGGAGGCATGCCGTCAGCAACGGTGCCGAACGCTGCGAAGCGTCCGTCCTCCACAAGGAGCCAGGCGTCGTCAATGGTGTTGACGATGCCCATCTCCTTGCCTTGCAGACGAAGCTTCGGAGCGTGCTCGATGCCAGCAAGAGTTCGTATGTTCTTTACAAGCAATTTCATACAGTATTACTTTCTCAGAAAATCAATGGAGTGTGCGATGTGCGGATACATCACCTCGTCGTGAACGATGAACGGCACCACCTTTCTGTAGCTCTCGAAGATGGCCTCCACAGCAGGTGACGACTTCAACGGACGACGGAACTCAAGAGCCTGGGCTGCATTAAACAGCTCGATGGCGAGCACACGCTCCGTATTGAGCACCACCTTGTAAAGCTTGATGGCGGCATTGGCGCCCATACTTACATGGTCTTCCTGGCCCTGGCTGGAAGGAATGCTGTCCACAGAAGAAGGAGTGGCCAGCGACTTGTTAAGGCTGACGATGGAAGCGGCGGTGTATTGCGGAATCATAAAGCCACTGTTCAGACCAGGATTGGCAACGAGGAAGCTCGGCAGGTCGCGCGTACCGCTGATGAGCTTATAGGTGCGGCGCTCCGAGATGTTAGCCAACTCGCACATTGCTATTGCGAGGAAGTCCATCGGCATTGCGATAGGTTCGCCATGGAAGTTGCCGGCAGAGATAACAAGGTCTTCGTCAGGACATACCGTAGGATTGTCAGTAGCCGAATTTACCTCTACGTCAATCACAGAGTTGACATACTCGATGGTGTCCTTAACGGTGCCGTGTACCTGCGGGATGCATCTGAACGAATAAGGATCCTGCACGTACGACTTGGGCTTCTGTATAATCTCGCTACCCTCAAGCAGTTCTCTCATGCGGGCAGCTGTGACAATCTGACCCTTGTGCGGACGAACCTGATGAACAGCGTCGATGAAGGGAGAGGCAAGTCCGTAGTAAGCATCCAGCGACATGGCAGCAATCTTGTCTGCCCAGTCGCTCAGACGATGTGACTGGAGCAATGCCCAAACAGCAAATGCGCCCATGTTCTGTGTGCCGTTAAGCAGCGCAAGACCTTCCTTTGAAGCAAGCTGTACGGGAGTCCAGTCGAACTTCTTCAGCATCTCAGCTCCTGAAATAACCTTTCCTTCGTATTCCACCTCGCCAAGTCCGACGAGAGGCAATGTGAGGTGTGCGAGCGGCACCAAGTCGCCGGAAGCGCCAAGCGAACCCTGCATGTAGACAACCGGATAGACATCGTTGTTGAAGAAGTCGATAAGGCGGTTGACGGTCACAACCTGACAGCCAGAGAAGCCATAGCTCAGCGACTGTATCTTGAGCAGCAACATTATCTTGACGATGTCGTTAGGCACTCTGTCGCCTGTGCCGCATGCGTGCGACATCATAAGATTGATCTGAAGCTGAGCCAAGTCGTCCGAACCGACGCTGACGTTACAGAGCGATCCGAAACCGGTGGTAACGCCGTAAATGGGAGCCTTGTTCTCTGCTATCTTACGGTCGAGATACTCACGGCATTCTACGATGCGCTTCTGTGCGTCGTCGCTCAACTCAATCTTATAACCACCGTATACTATCTCACCTATACGCTCAACTGAAAGATGTTCGGCTGATATCTTGTGTATTTTCATAATCTTGGCATTTATTTTTTTGTTAGTAGTTTAATGTTTTAGTTAGCATACTTGTTGATGATGTCGTCATCAACGATGTTCGGCATCGTAACCTGGAGGCCGTGTGAGCGGAGCATCTCACGCTCGATGCTATGGATGGAGCCTTCGTTACGTGCCCAAGCACGGCGTGCAATGCCGTTGTTAACGTCCCAGAACAGCATCTCACGTATGTGGCGTGCGCTGTCCTCACCGCCGTCAATCACCATGCCGAAGCCGCCATTGATAACTTCGCCCCAGCCTACGCCGCCACCATTGTGGAGCGACACCCATGTGGCACCACGGAACGAGTCACCGATGACGTTCTGCACAGCCATATCAGCACAGAACTGCGAGCCGTCGTAGATGTTGCTGGTCTCGCGGAACGGCGAGTCGGTACCTGAAACGTCGTGATGGTCGCGGCCAAGAACTATCGGACGCGTGATCTCGCCCTTGCGAATGGCCTCATTGAAAGCCAAAGCAATCTTGGAGCGGCCTTCTGCATCGGCGTAAAGGATGCGGGCCTGCGAACCAACCACGAGCTTGTTGCGGCTTGCCTCACGAATCCAATGGATGTTGTCTGCCATCTGACCCTTAATCTCATCGGGTGCGTTCTGCATAATTTCCTCCATCACGCGAGCTGCAATTTCGTCTGTCTTGGCGAGGTCGGCAGGATTGCCTGAGGTGCAGACCCATCTGAACGGGCCGAAACCGTAATCGAAGAACATCGGTCCCATGATGTCCTGTACGTATGACGGATAGCGGAACTTGCCGTTCTCCTTGCAGATGTCGGCACCGGCACGCTGCGACTGCAGCAGGAAGGCATTGCCGTAATCGAAGAAGTACATGCCGTTGGCAGAGAGACGGTTGATGGCAGCCACCTGACGACGAAGAGAAGCCTGAACGTGCTTGCGGAACTCCTCTGGATTCTCAGCCATCATAACCTTCGATTCCTCCAAAGTAAGGTCGGCAGGATAATAACCACCTGCCCACGGATTGTGAAGCGAGGTTTGGTCACTACCTATGTCTACGCGAATATTCTCGTCAGCGAGGCGCTCCCAAAGGTCAACCACATTGCCTACATAAGCCATTGACACGGTGCGCTTCTCCTCCACGCTCTTCTTGATGGCAGGAATAAGCTCGTCCAGATTGTCATGGAGTTCGTCCACCCAACCCTGGTCGTAACGCTTCTTGGCAGCCAACGGATTTATCTCAGCCACCACGCTCACTACGCCGGCGATGTTGCCAGCCTTGGGCTGTGCTCCTGACATTCCTCCAAGACCTGAAGAAACGAACAGCATTCCGTGGATGTCAGCCGGTCCACCCTTCTCGATACGCTGCTTGCGGCAAGCGTTGAGCACGGTAATGGTGGTGCCGTGAACGATGCCCTGCGGACCTATATACATATATGATCCGGCTGTCATCTGTCCGTACTGACTGACACCGAGAGCATTCATGCGCTCCCAGTCGTCCGGCTTGGAATAGTTGGGGATAACCATACCGTTGGTTACCACCACTCTCGGTGCATTGGGATGTGACGGGAAGAGTCCGAGCGGATGGCCAGAATACATCACAAGCGTCTGCTCGTCAGTCATCTCGCTCAGATACTTCATCACAAGACGATACTGTGCCCAGTTCTGGAAGATGGCTCCGTTGCCACCGTAAACGATAAGTTCGTGAGGATGCTGTGCCACCTCGGGATCGAGGTTGTTCTGAATCATAAGCATAATGCCGGCTGCCTGCTCTGAGCGATGCGGATACTCGTCAATGGGTCGTGCATACATATCATAATGAGGACGATAGCGATACATATAGATACGTCCGTACTTGTCGAGCTCTTCCATAAACTCGGGAGCCAACTGTGCATGCAGGTCCTTCGGGAAATAACGCAGCGCATTACGCAAGGCAAGCTGTCTTTCCTCGGCTGTGAGTATCTCTTTGCGCTTCGGCGCATGATTTATGTTATTGTCGTAGGGCAACATTTCCGGTAGATAATCAGGAATGCCCAGTCTTATTTCTTCTGCAAAGGTCATAATGTAAAAAGATTAAAAGAAAATCATATTCCTTGCCCTTCCCTAAGTTGGAAGGGCAAGGATATATTATAGGATTAAGTCAGATTAATTATAATTTCTCCTCTACGAGCTTCGTAATCTCAGCCTCTTCTGCGTTGGCCTTGGCGATAAGCTCGTTAGCCTCAGCTATCAAAGCCTCAGCCTTCTCGCGGTCCTTCAACGAACCTGCGTTAATCTTGACGTTCATACCTGCTCCGAGGACAGCGGCACGTGCAGCCAATGCACCTACACCAGCGTCAGAAACGCTGTTGGGGTTGCCCGTCTCCACCATCTTACGGCAAACAGCGAACACCTCGTACGATGCCTTCATGGTATCGAGAGGTACTTCCGTTGCAAACAATGTGGCTGTCTGAATGGCTTCAGTACGTGCAGCCTTCTCTTCCGGTGTGTTCTTAGGCATGCCGAACGCTGCCATGATGCGGTTGAATGCTTCTGTGTCTTCGTCAACAAGGTGGAGAAGACGCTCCTGCAGAACCATGCCTTCCTCGGCAACCTTGGCAAACTCTTCCCACTGCTCATCCCAACCGGGCTTGTGGCTGGAAAGATTGGCAACCATCGTGGCAAGCGACGCTCCCAAAGCTCCCATGTATGCAGATACCGAACCGCCACCAGGTGCAGGGCTCTCGCGAGATGTCTCCTCAGCGAATCCCTTAACGGTAAGGTCGACAAGCAGGTTCTGCTTCTCGTCACCAGCTGCCATTACGTATTCTATAATCTTCTCTTCCGGCTTAAACTCCTTAAGGTCTGACAGACCCAATGACTTGATGGCGATGTCGAGGATGTCCTTCTTTGGAATACCGGCAGAACGCTGTTGCTTTGCAAGGAAGTAGCGACCTGCTTCAAGGAGTGTACGCTCAGGAACCAGACCTACAATCTCCGTACCAGTAACGCGTATGCCACGCTCCTGTGCGCAACGGCAAACCTCATCGAATGCCTTGTGCAGCGGAGTTACATTAATATTAGTGATATTCATCGACACCTGAGCGATGCCGTATTCGTCAATATACCAACCTATGGCCTTCGTACACTTCAGTGTGCCTGGCTTCATGATAGGTGTGCCGTCAGCATAGAGGAGCTTCTTGCCTGTGATAGGATTGCCCTCACGCATTGGACGTCCCTTCTCTCTAACGTCGAATGCGATGGCATTGGCACGACGTGTAGAAGTGGTGTTAAGGTTGAAGTTAACGGCAATGAGGAAGTCACGTGCTCCGACAACGGTGCAACCGGTACGTGCAACCTGCTCGTCGAACGGACGTCTGCCGAAATCTGGAGCCTCAGCATCGTCGTCGATGCGCTCGGCAATGCCCTCATACTCGCCCTTGCGACAAACGGCAAGGTTCTGACGCTCCGGTGTGAACGCTGCAGCCTCGTAGCAATAGCACGGGATGTTAAGTTCGTCGGCAATGCGCTTTGCGAGCTTGCGCGAAATCTCAGCACACTCTTCAAGGGTAATTCCGCTTACGGGCACAATGGGCAACACGTCTGTTGCGCCGATACGCGGATGAGCACCATGATGCTGACGCATGTCAATAAGCTGTCCGGCTTTTCCCACTGCTCTGAATGCAGCTTCCACCACGTCATCAGGTTCGCCAACGAAGGTTACGACCGTGCGGTTGGTTGCTTCGCCAGGATCGACGTCAAGCAATTTCACACCCTTCACGCTCTCCACTGCATCCGTAATCTGACGGATGATGTTCATATCGCGGCCTTCGCTGAAATTAGGCACACACTCTACTATCTGCTTTGTTTTTGCCATAGTGTAAGATATAAAGTTAGTAGTAAATAAGTTTAAAATCCAAAGTATCATTAAGATACGCTGCAAATATAGCAAAAAAGCCATATTTAAACAAGAAAACAACAAAAAAAACATCTGTATTGTTTTAAACATAAAAAAGACCACCCGAATAACCTATATATTGTAACATACACAGGTCATTCGGGTGGTCTTATCGGGTCCGAACAATGTCGAACTTTATAAACCTAAGCCTTATTGCTTACTTTCTTACAAGCACCTTCTTAACAGAGCCGTCAGACATCTTGATGATGTTGATGCCCTTGCGGAGCGAGTTGAGCTTCATGCCGTCGAGTGAGTAAATTCCCACTACGGTCTGCGCACCGTTGCCGGTTGTGAGGTTCTCAATGCCTGAAACGGATCCCTTATATCCCTTCTTGCTTACGGCAAGGATGGTGGGATAAGCTCCTCTGTTTCTTGAAGTGAAGACAAATGCCTTAGTCTTCTTGCTGCGGTCAAGCGACATTGTATACTCGTATGTGCGGAAGTTGTAACGGTTGTCGATATCGTCTGCAGAATAAGTGTCCGCAGCAGATCTGATGATACGGCTCAAACCGTACTGCGCCTCATTACCACTCGCGTAAGAACCGAACCAGTCAGCCGGCGAGAATGTAGACGTAGCGCTTCTACTCATGTCGTCGTAAACAGCGCAAACATCAAACTTAGAAGAACCGTTTGCTGAGATAGCAAGGAAGTAAACCTCCTCAATGTTCTCAGGTATAGTGAGTGAGAGAACCTCCTCGTTGTTGACGGTCTTCATCACAAGGGCATTCTTGCCAGCGAGTGTTGCCACGCTATAAGAAATGCCGCTCTTTGTTGTGATGTTGCCCTGAGCGTCGCAGAAAGCACCAGTCTTCTGGATGTCTGTGGTGTAGAGCACCCATCCCTGGTCGTCGAGAGCCATGGTTGTGCTTGAAGCAGCCGGCTTCTTCTCAGCCACTACGTCAGCGTTCCATCCATCCAGCTGCAGCGGACCGTTCACCGGAATGGCATCCTCAAACTGCTCGTAAGCCTCCACCTCAGCAAGTGATGGATAGAAGTAAACGTTGAGGTTGCTGACAACAGCGAGATATTTTGTTGCGGCATACTTCGGGAAGATGTATGATACCTCAGAGATATCCTGAAGGTTCTCGAATGTCTTCACAATCTGCATATTGGCGAGATCATTACCAACAGCGATACTGATGTCCTTAGTTACGTTTCCGTCAACGTCGTTATCGTTGGTGCCACGGTTGTTTTTAGGCAGGTTAACCACCACCTTTGAAAGGTTCCATGTCTTGCCTTCCGGTGCTGTGAAGATGGTCCAGAGGTCATTCTTGTGAGTTGAAGGTGCATCAATCATCTCAAGAGCCTCGGCGGTCTTGTCACCATCGGTCAGTCCGTCCACCTCGTACTTGTCGTATTCTGCCTCGTATGAATAGTCGCTCTTGTAATGACGAACCTCAGCCTTTGCACCCTTCAGGATGTTGGGCTGTGTCTTCGAGTCGACCATCACTTCCACAGTGCTCTCCTTATAGTTGCCACCATTGTCGACACGCAATGTGACATTGGCTGTGCCAATCATGCGCTGTGCTGTTACATGAACTGTGAATGTAGACGAAGCGGCGTCCTCTGTGATATTGCCGATAGTGACGTTGCCGTCAGCCTTGGCAGTACACTTAAACTGTGACGAACGTGTATCGCCACCAAGGTCATACTTCACCTTAATAGTCTTTGTCTCGCCAGCCTCCATCTTCAGTGCAGAAGGCTCCACAGACATCGACATATTGTTCTCTTCCTTACCGTAAACCTCAAACTCCCAGATACGGAGCGTACCGTTAACGTGCGGGACAAGCTTCACGTAGCGAGCCTTGAACGGTGCGATATAGTCAGTCTTGATTGACTCTTCAGTACGGTTCTCCTCGTCAACTACTGTTGTCCAGTTCTGACCGTCCTCAGAAAGCATAATCTTGTATGAGTCGATCTGGTCAACACCACTCTCAGGACCTGAGTTACCATCGTAGATACGGAAACCGTAGATGCGGTACGAACCAAGGCAGTCGAAGACAGCCCAGTTGTCAGCACTTACATTACACCACTTCTGGCTGGTAGAATAAGGATTGGTTATACCGTCGATAATCTTATCAGGCACCTCAGTAGAGTTGGTAGAGCCGCTATAGTCAACGACCTTCTTGCCCTTCACTACATTGAACACCTCATCATACTCAGAGTCAGACATTACGTCCACAACCTCGCTCTTCGTTGTAGAAGTACCGATTACGTTGGTTACGTCGATGCTGACCTTCTGCTTGCCAGCCTTCACAGCCTTAACGGTGATGGTCTTGTCTGTGAGCGAACCGTCAGTAAGCTGCAGTCCCTCAGGAAGAGTCCACTTATATGCAGTGGGCGAACCGGTTGCTCTTGCGGTCAGTGTTGTTGCCTCACCAACCTTGAGATAGCTCTTGCCAACAACAAAGGTAACAACGGGAGCAGTGGCCTTCGGATAGTCCATCTTCAATGTCTTGCCCTCCTGCTGACGCATATCCTTCATTACGGGAACAACCACGAAGTCGATAGCAGCGTCTGTGCCTTCACGCTCGAATGTCGGCACGTAGAATGCTTCGTCACGTGTCTGACCAACCATTGTGCGTGTGCCGCTGGCTGTCTTCTTGTAGATGTCGAAGTGGTCGAAGTCGGCTGTATAGTCGAAGTCCCATGTGATACGGGCATCGCCCTTAGCCTCGCCAAGCACGCTCTTCGTTGCGAGGTTCTTCACCTCTACAGACGCAGGAGCATAACCTGCGGGCAGCACGTCAAGCTGACCGAGAGACAATGTATAGTTAGATACGGCAGAAGCCGACTTCAAGTTGAGCGCCACCATATATATGGTCTTGCCGTTAACCGAAGAAAGGTCGTATTCAGCTACAGTCCATCCGTTCTTCTCCGATACGGCAGGAGCAGAGAGCGTAACGTCAGGTGTGGTTGAGCTGGTGGTAGAGAGCTTCACCTCTACGCTTCCGCTTGTGCTTGTCTTATAGACGAGGCGCAGCTTGCCGCCGTCAGTCACCTTTATCATGGTCTTGTAGAGACGCATGAGGTGGTCGCCGGCTGAGAGCTGTCCGCTCACCTTGATGCTCGAACCGAAGTTGTAAGCGTCATCCCAGTCTATGTCTACATTCAATGATCCACGGTTCTCAATCCACCAACGCCATGTAGGCATGATGCTCTGCACACCTGAGTGATACCAGTCCTGTGTGCCCTGCTTTACACCTTCCACGAAGCGGTGCTTACCCACACCTACGCAGAATGATGTCGTGAACGGCATCTTGTTTACAACCGAACGCTCGAGAACGCGTCCTGAGATACCCGGCCATCTGTCGCCGATTTTCGAAGGGTCGCCGTCGTTGTTCACCCACATCTGCGATTCGTTCTGGAATGTCTTCTGAATGGCAGCATAAGCCTTTGAGCCAGTGTCTTCCTTACCGAGCAGATTCTTCACGTTGTCCTTCCAGATACGCTCCTCAGGGCAGAAGAGGTCAAGCGAGCCCACATGTCCGTCAGTAGGCATAGCAGCATTGAGGTGATACTGGAAGCCTGTGTGTCCGGAGTTCACCACCTGCACACCAGCGTATATCTTTGAGAATGTCTCGGCTTCTGTACATCCCAAGCTTGATGCGTAAGAACGATAGTCACCAGCCGAACCATACTCGAGGAACTGTGAGGTGTTCTTGTGCGACTTGAGGATGGAAGTGTCAGGTAGGCCAGAGGCGTTATACCACTGGATTTCCATCTGAGTATCACCGTTCTTGTCTGCAAGATAGTTGAATTCCTTAATGAAGTTCACCCATTCTGTTGTGCTACCGCCACCGATTTCCTCATTGATAAACCATCCGTCGAAGCCCATGTATTTGGCAATCTCATAGAGCTTCTGAGCATAGATATACACGCCATTCTCTTTTGTAAGCATCTGACGAACCCATGTCTGTGTTCCACCGAACGCTGCCGGAGGGAAGAATATCTGTCCCAACGACTTCACACCGCTCTGGTGAGCAGCGTCTGTCGATCCTGCCGGTGGCGGGATGATGATACCCTCGGAAGCCGAACCAGCCCAGTAAACGAGCTTGTCCATATACTGCCAATAGGTGGGCTGATAGCCAAGGAAGTTGTAAGCACCCTGCGACGGGCTCATAGAGCAGGTCGGGAAGAGGATTGTAGCGTTACAAATCTGTCCTTCATAATATTGGTTCTTGTTGGCTTTCATGAGCGTAGGCTCCTGGAAGCGGGTAGCAAGAGGCACACGTGAGCGGTTGAACTTTGCGTCAGGATCGGTTTCCGGCGACCAGTTCTTGATGTCTTCCGGATGCCAGCATCCACCGTACGGCTGCTGTGCGTATGCGCCCTGCATAAACATGGCAGCCAATGCCGTCAAAATAAATTTGCTGTTTCTCATTGAGTTTATAAATGTTAGTAATAGTATTTTAGTTTTAGAGAGTATATAGGTATAACAATCAAATATAAAAAAACACGTAAGAGAAAGACAACTTTTTTAAAAAGCAATCATTCTCTTACGTGTCACTACTTATTGTGCAGCTCCATTATTGGCATCTTTCAGTCCTTGCAGCGCACTCTCCTCGCCCACTATCCATACTATGTCGCCAAGACGGAAGCGGTATGTGATGTTCACCATAGAGAGGTTCTCCTTTCCTTCCTCACGTCCCACCACCATACAGTTGAAGCGGTCGCGGATGCCGCTTTCGGGCAATGTCTTGCCTACGAATGGAGAATTACGGTCAATGACTATCTGCGACAGCTTCATCTCACGTTTCTCTATGTCTGGGTCATCGGGCACGATGTCTGAGTCGACAGCTGCTTGCATTGCTGACAGCTGCGAGTCGCTACCGATTACCTGAAGTCTGTCACCAGGGAATACGATGCTGTCGCCTCCCGGAATGTTTATGCGCTGATGACCACGCAGGATGCTGCTGATATGCACGCCGAAGCGGTTGCTCAGACGCAGGTCGGAAAGATACATACCTGCCCACTTCGAGTTCTCCGGGATGTCAATGTCGGAGATGTGGATATCACGGTCAAGGAGATGACCCTCATAAAGCGGTTTCTTCAATCCGAGCACCTGCTGCTCTATGTCGCGCGAACGCAGGTTCTGCACGAACAGGCGCTCCATAAGGATGCTGCGCTTCTTGAGGCGGCGCGAGAGTATCATGAACAGGACAATAACCACGGCTATGGTTAGCATCAGGGCATTGGTGAAGCGGGTAAGATAATTACATATATAGAATATGAAGGCAGAGGCGATAATCACCCTCACCAATATGGTAACGAGGAGCGGCATACGGTTGGAACGGCTCTCGTTCCACAGCGCACGAAACTCCTCCGAATGGTTCTTCTTCATCACGATGGCTCTGAGGAACGGGGCTATTATGGACACCGTCACCAGTCCGCAGATGCCGTTAGCCCACCAATGCATGCCGGGCATGATGCTGCGGATGAAGGGCAGGAAGAAGGTGAACATAACGGCTATGGCAGCCACGGAGAGGATGGAGTAGACGATGGTGATGCGTGCCATCTGCGAGATAAGGCTGTGCCAGTTGCTCTTTGGAGCAGAAGAGGGATGTGACAGCGTCACGTTGTTGAGGGCGCGTATCCACGTCTTGGGCAGACGACGCTCCAGAAAGCCGTAGCAAGGTACGGAGAAGCGTATCATGTAGGGCGTCAGGAATGTGGTGATGACCGAAACAGCCACCACGACTGGATAGAGAAATTCGCCCGTAACCTTAAGCGACAAGCCCAATGAGGCGATAATGAACGAGAACTCACCTATCTGTGCCATTGAAAAACCGCTTCGCATGGCAGACTTGAGCGACTGTCCTCCAATGAGGAAACCGAAGGTGCCGAAGACTGCCTGACCAACAAGGATGGTCAGCACGAGCATGGCTATTGGCAAGGCATAGCTGACAATGATTTTCGGATCGACAAGCATGCCCACCGACACGAAGAACACAGCTCCGAAGAGATCCTTCACTGGAGCCACAAGCTTCTCTATCTTGCCAGCCTCAATGGTCTCGGCGAGGATGCTACCCATGACGAATGCTCCGAAAGCCGAGCTGAAACCCACCTTCGTCGACACGACAGCCATAAGGCAGCAGAGTCCGAGCGACACGATAAGCAGCGTCTCGTTGTTGATGAGTTTACGCATAAGACGGAGAAACAGAGGCACAGCGAAGATGCCCACCACAAACCAAAGGACAAGGAAGAAGCCTATCTTCATCACGGCGCCAATCATCTCGCCGCCGTCAGGGTTTGATCCCGAAGCCAACGCCGACAGCATCACCATCATGACGATGGCAAGGACGTCCTCCAGAATGAGCACGCTCATCACGGGCTGGGCGAACTTCTGTTGTCGCAGTCCCATGTCGGTGAACGCCTTGTAGATGATGGTAGTGGAGCTCATCGCAAGCATACCTCCAAGGAAGATGCAGTCCATTCGGTTCCATGAGAATGCGTGACCGACCACGATGCCGAGGGTCATCATGGAGAAGATTATCGTCAGTGTGGTGATGACGGGCGCAATGCCCATCTTTATAATCTTCTTGAACGAGAAGTCGAGTCCGAGCGAGAACAGCAAGAACATCACACCGATGTCCGCCCAAGTCTTGATGTCCGAATTGTCCACAACAGACATCGTGTAGGGCATGTGCGGACTGACAATAAAGCCAGCCATGATATAGCCCAACACGAGCGGTTGCTTCAGTTTCTTGAATAAGAGTGTGACCGCGCCCGCCACTATAAGTATCAGGGCAAGGTCGTTTATTAGAGTAGGAACTTCTGACACGCTTGTTAAATGTTTAATTAATAATGATAAATGTTTAATCGCAAGAACTATCCGAATACGATTAATGCAAAGATAACGATTTTTGTTTGAATATATCGAATATTATTGTTAGATTTGCATAAGAAACTAAAGAGCAAATATTATGGCAGCACAAACAAGAAGACTTCCCGTAGGCATACAGTCGTTCAAAAAAATTCGCAAGGAGAATTATCTCTATGTCGATAAAAGCGATATAGTTTGGCAACTGGCTAACAATGGCTTACAATACAATTATCTGAGCCGTCCACGTCGGTTCGGCAAGTCTTTGCTTGTAGATACTTTGCAGGCTTACTTTGAGGGTCAACGCCACTTGTTCGAGGGACTTAAGATAATGGAACTGGAGCATGACTGGATAAAACGTCCCGTTATACGTCTTGATATGAGCCGCGGCGGAGCTACGGAAGCCACCTTACGCTCTTATCTGGATTTGGCATTCAGCAGATATGAAGAAAAATACAATATCTCTCCAAGACCAAATTCATCACTTGCCAACCGCTTTGACAGCATAATACTCACTGCCTACCAACAAACCGGACAGCAAGTAGCTATCCTTATCGACGAATACGATTCGCCGCTACAACACTCATGGCATACTCCAGAGCATGAGGCATGCACAGCCGTATATCGCGAGGTTTTCGCCATTCTTAAAGCAGACGACGAGATGGAGTGTTTTGTTTTTATAACTGGCATAACAAAATTCACACAGATTTCGTTGTTCTCTGTGCTCAACAATCTTAGCAATATTAGTTTCGAACCACAGTTTGCCACAATATGCGGAATTTCAAAGCAGGAAATGGTGGATAATTTCATGCCGGAGATTGAGCAAATGGCAGAGTTCAATAAATGGACAATAGAAGAAACTTTGGCAAAACTCAAAGACTATTACGACGGATATCATTTTTGCGATACAAACATGATAGATGTCTACAATCCATACAGCCTTGTGAATGCACTGAACCATAAGCGACTCAGATCTTATTGGGCGTCTTCAGGCGCAACATCACTATTGCCAAAGTTCGTCAATGACATGGAGCTACACCTCGACGACTTCGACCACTGTAATGTGCTTCGCGGCATTCTCGAAACCTCAGATGTAACGGGAGGTGGACCAGAGCTTTTCCTTTACCAATCTGGATATATAACAATAAAGGATAGCGACGAGTTTGGCTATATTCTTGGAATCCCCAACGAAGAAGTCAGACAAGCTCTTAACGAAATGGTGCTGCCTGCACTGACTATGCACAAACAGGGCGACATACTATCGCTGCAAGCAAACCTCTACCGCCAACTCGGTACTGGAATGCTTGACGATGCCAAGAAAACACTCCGCTCTCTCATTGCCGATGTGCCATACAGCAACAAGAAACTGGCATCAATGGACATGGAGGAACGCTATCGCCTCATCATCAGTACTATCCTCAATGCCATTGGTATAAGGGTAGAAGTAGAACGCATGCTTGCCACAGGTCGTATTGACCTCGTGGCATGGCTGTCGCGTTACATTTATGTTATAGAACTGAAATTATCAAATAATGGCGGAATTGCAGCTGCCGAGCAACAGATAACTACATGTGGATACACCGAACCATTCAAGGGAGACACACGCAAGGTCGTTGGACTCGCCGTGGAACTCGATAGCGAAGGCAAAGGGCTTATTGATTGGAAAGTCGTGGAAGAGCAACAACTTTAAGCAGCATATATTCAATGACTTACAACATTAAGTACGTCTTGTATACGCCCAAGAAAATAGCAATGTAAAAAGTCTTTTGTTTGAAATCAGGGGCAACACTCACGTATTTTTGTTGCAAATCAGCGGCAACAACGAAATAAGGGTATAAAAATAGCGGAGGTTTCCAGCCTCCGCTACTTTGTATGCTTTAAGTATTTAGTCGTTAAAGTGAGCCGTAATCTCACATATCTTTATTACCACCTGCATGGCTTTCTCCATTGCCTGCACGCTGACAAACTCGTGAGGTCCGTGGAAGTTGCAGCCGCCGGCGAAGATGTTCGGGCATGGCAGACCCTTGAATGAGAGCTGTGCTCCGTCCGTGCCGCCACGGATGGGCATCACCTTCGGAGCCACACCGTTCTCCTGCATCGCCTTCAGCACGATGTCGATGACGTGCATGTTGGGATCAATCTTCTCCTTCATGTTGTAATACTGGTCCTTGAGGTCCACGCTTACCGTGCCCTCACCCCACTTCTCGTTCATCTTCTTCACGCAATCCTCGATGAAATCCTTGCGGTCCTCAAACTTCTGACGGTCGTGGTCGCGGATGATGTATGAGAGAGTGGCCTTCTCACAGCATGACGTGATGCCGAGGAGATGATAGAAGCCCTCATAGCCTTCTGTCTCCTCTGGTGTCTCTGCAGCCGGTATCATGTTGGCAAACTCCAGTGCGAGGCGCGATGCGTTCACCATCTTGCCCTTGGCATATCCTGTATGTACGCTTACGCCCTTGAAGTGCACCTTGGCTCCTGCAGCATTAAAGTTCTCATACTCCAGCTCGCCGAGGTCGCCGCCGTCCATAGTGTAAGCCCACTGGCAGCCAAACTTCTCCACGTCGAAGTGGTGAGCGCCCATACCGATTTCCTCGTCCGGATTGAAAGCCACGCGGATGTCGCCGTGCTTCACCTCGTCATGGTCGCGCAGCCAGCACATTGCCTGAACTATCTCTGCCACGCCAGCCTTGTCGTCAGCGCCAAGGAGTGTGGTGCCGTCGGTCACGATGATGTCCTCACCTACGTGTGCCTTCAGCTCTGGGAACTTAGCCGGGCTTGAGACGATGCCCTCTGAGAGCACGATGTCGCCACCGTCATAGTTCTTGACGATGCGTGGCTTGATGTTGGCGCCGCTGCAGTCAGGAGACGTGTCGTAATGCGCGATGAAACCGATGGTCGGGATGTCCTTCTTCACGTTGGCTTTCAGCGTGGCGTAGATATAGCCCTGCTCGTCCATCTCCACATCGCTCAGACCTTCACGCTCAAGCTCCTCTTTCAGATACTTGGCGAAGATGAGCTGCTTGGAAGTGCTCGGTACTGTTTCTGAATCTTCACTCGACTGTGTGTCGAACTGTGTGTAGTTTAAAAATCTTTCGGTAATATCCATTATTAATGCTTTTAGTCGTATTCTGCTGCAAACTTACTCATTTTTTTTGAATTGGTGATGAGTAATGCATATTAACTTATAAGAATAATTCCTCTATCTGATGTTTTGGTCAGATTATGCCGAAATGTTTCAGCGCGTTCCACACTCCGTCATTGTCTACGTCCGTCGTCACATAGTCGGCATGTGCCTTTACGCTGTCGAGGGCATTGCCCATCGCCACACCCACTCCTGCCGCACGGAGCATCGACTCGTCGTTGCCTCCGTCGCCGAATGCCATCGTCTCCGAGATGTCGATGCCGAGGCGGTCGGCAATGGCACGTATGCCGTTAGCCTTGTCAGCCTTTGCCGAGGTGATGTCGCAGAAGGCGGGATACCATCGGGCGGAGTTACATCCAGGGAGTTCGGGCAACACCTTGCGCTCCTCCTCTTCGGTGAGGAAGGGAGTGATCTGAAGGATGCCCTGATCTATGACATCCGCAAGGGGCACGTCAAACTTGTCGTACGTCACTTTAAGCATATCATAGAACACGTGGTTGACGTCATCATTGCGATTCACAATCTGTATGTCCTTCGTGCCCACCACAACGGCTGGCAGTCCGTGTTCCTCACAGTAGCGTATGACGGTCTCTGCCTCTTCACGCGGAATGACATCCTCGCGTACCGTCTCGTCACCGTACGTACACATGGCACCGGTGGCAAGGATATATCCGTCCATCAGATGCTCTATTGAAGCCACGTTATTGAGCAGTTGGCGGGGACGTCCCGTAGCCGTGAATATCTTTACGCCGCTTTCATGTGCAAGGCGCAGCGCCTCGCGGGTCGACTCTGGTACGTCGTGCGTATTGAAGCTGACGAGCGTTCCGTCCACATCGAAAAACAGTGCTTTAATCATATCTTTTTCTTTTTTGTTATCCTTAATGTTATTATCGTTTCTTTGTTTCTGCGCCGGTCTTTCCTGCCAGCACGGCTGATCTGCGCTTAAGGTAAGAGGTGAGGGCGAAGCCTTCGTCGCTCACCACTTTCAGTAGCGCACGCTTCTGCATCACGGTCTCCTTTAGCGTGGGGAAGAGTTCTGACCAGCGCTTCTTCACCTCCTGGTTGTCGGTCTTGACGGAGGTCTTGCGGATGAGTTCCTCCACGCCGGAGATGGTACGCGCAAAGTAAGTAGAACCTTTGCGGAGACGTTCCTGCAGATGTTCGTCCTTCTGATAGTCAGCCGTCTGGAATACCATCTGGCTGTACTGTATGCGGAACCTCTCTGCCACGTCCATGAGCTTCGTGCGTATGGTGTCGGCATTAAGCTTATACTCCATGATGAGCTTGGGATAAGAGCGCTTGAAGTGGCCCGACAGCAGGTCGAGCACACGGCCGAAGATGTCCATGAGCGGACGGAAGTCGTACAGTTCGTTCACGATGGAGAGAAAATAGTCGCGCTGCAACGTGCCAATCTGTTCCGGCGTCGGCGTATGCTCTATGGCGTGTGTGGCGTATTCGTCCACGGCGCCGTCGCGGATGATGGCGCTGTGAGGGAGCGGAGCGCTGAGCACCAGTCCTTCGAGCGTGCGGCATCGGCTGAGCGCCACGTATGTCTGACCATGCGTGAAGGCACGCTGCACGTCGATGACGGCATGGTCAAAGGTCAGTCCCTGGCTCTTGTGCACCGTAATCGCCCAAGCCAACTTCACAGGATACTGACGGAACGTGCCGTCCACCTCCTCCGTTATCTCGTTGGTGCGCTCGTCAATGACGTAGCGCGTATTGTCCCACTGCTCCATGCCCACATTGATGACGGTTCCGCTGTCGCGTGTGCGGACCGAGAAGCCTTGGTTGTCAATGCGCTCCACGGTTCCGAGCATGCCGTTATAGAAAGCCTTGTCCTGCGACGAGTCGTTCTTGACGAACATCACCTGCGCACCTTCCTTCAGCGTCAGCGTCTCCTCCGTCGGGAAGAGCATGTCAGGGAACTTGCCTTTCACCTCGGCATTGTACGTATATTCCTCGCCGGGGAGCAAAGCCATCTGACGGTCGTTCTCCTTCTGTGCCTGATAGTTATGTGTGGTCAGACGTATGTATCCGTCTTCCGTCTTTGGCTCGAATCCGCGTATGTAGCGAGAGTTGAGCGCCTGCAGCACGGCGTCGTCCGCACGATTGTCTCTCACCTTATTGAGGAGTTCGAGGAAGCGTGCGTCGCTCTGACGATACACCTTCTTCAGTTCCACTATGGCATAGCGCGTCTGGCGAAGCGCAAGCGAGGAGAAGAAGTATGGCGTATCATAATAATGTGACAGCATCTGCCACTCGTCGTCCTTTGCCACGGGAGCCAGCTGTCCGAGGTCGCCAATCATGACCATCTGAACGCCTCCGAACGGCATCTGGTTCTTGCGGAAGCGGCGAAGCACAGCGTCCACAGCGTCAAGCAGGTCGGCACGCACCATCGAAATCTCGTCTATGACAAGCGTGTCAATGGACTGGATGACGCGTATCTTCTGCCTCGAAAACTTATATTGCTGTTCCTTGAGCTTATACTGCGCATTGGGGATGAACGGGGCGAAGGAAAGCTGGAAGAAGGAATGGATGGTCACTCCCTCGGCGTTGATGGCGGCAATGCCGGTCGGCGCCACCACCACGATGCGCTTCGACGACTCGTTCTTGAGGCGTCGGAGGAAGGTGGTCTTTCCTGTTCCTGCCTTACCGGTAAGGAAGAGGTTGGTGTTGGTGGTCTCTATTATCTCCCACGCAAGACGCGCCTGCTCGTTGAGGTCATTATTGGGTTGATTCATCTTGTGGCGTTGTTACTGTATTGGTTTCGGGCAGCATGGTAGTGGCGTCCGCCTCTATGAACATCGAGTCGTCCATATCGGCGAGCGACTTCTTTTTCTTGTTCTCCTTGGCTCCTGCCTTGAGGAGGTTGCGTGCCGCGGTTATGATGCTTGCACCGCTGTCTGCGGTGGTTATCTTCAGTCGGGTGATTTTCTTTATGGTGTCGTTCATGCTCGACTCCACGTCCATAAACCTTATGCCGAAGTCCTGTACACGGTCGATGACGGTGTTGGCAGCGTCCATCATCGCCTGCTGGTTCTTCAGCTGTCGCACCTGCGTCCACATCATCTCCAGCACGCGCAGATTCATATACATGGTCTGCGGTCCCAGAATCATCACTCCCTGGTCGTAAGCGTCGCGCCAAAGCGTGCTGTCGTTAAGGAGCGCGAGGTTAAGAGCGCCCTCCACGGGCACGTACATTATGGCGAAGTTCAGACGGTTGTATCCCTCGGGCAGATACCTGACATAGTCCTTGCGGGCAAGGCGCTTCACCTGTGCCCTTACGCTGGCGATGTGTGCTTTCAGATAGTCGCTCTTCTCGGGCGTGCCGTCCTCAGCGTTCATGTATCGTTCGTAGTCGGTGAGCGACATCTTCGAGTCCACCACCACGTGGCGGTTGTTCGGGAAGTGCAGAATGAAGTCGGGTATCATTCCCTTGCCGTCATCGCCCTTCACCGCCTTTCCAGCCTTGTCCTTGAGCGTTGCCTGCGTGTCAAACTGCTCGCCCTCCTTCAGTTCCAGGTCTTCGAGGAGCTGCTTCAGCTTCAGCTCACCGAAGTTGCCCTGCACCTTCACCTCTCCCGTCAGTGCGCGAGTCAGTCTGTCGGCAGTCTCGCCAAGGGCAGCACTCTTCTGCATGTTTATCTTGATGGTCTCGTCCAGTCGTGTGAGAGCCTCGCTCTGCTGCTCCTTAGTCTTGTCGAAAGCCTCCTGCATGTCACGCAGACTCTGCTGCAGCGGGTCGATTATCTTCGACACCTGCTCCTTGTTTCGCTCGCCAAGCTCTTCCTGACGACGCTTCAGCACCTCCTCGGAAGTGGTGAGCATCTGGTCCTTGATAAGCTGCAGCTGGCTCTCCACCTGCTCCTTATTCATCTGACGTAGCATCTTCAGCTGCTCGTCGTACGCCTTGCGCATATCGGCAAGCGTCTCCTCGTTATGCTTTGCCTCCAGCTGTGCCGCCTCAGCAGCAGCAGCCTTCTGTTCAGACAACTGCCTCTCAAACTCTGCCTTCTGATCCGCAAGCTGTCTCTCTGCATTCTCTTTCTGTTCAGCAAGCTGTCGGCAATAGTTTTCGGTATGCGCCTTCTGTACGTCGCGCTCCGACGTCAGGCTTGCCATCTGCGCCGTTTGTGTCTGTACGGTCAGCTCCAGCCGCTTCTCATTCTCAATGTGCTGTGCCAGTTGTGCTTGCAGGTTCTCCATCATCTGCGCCGCCGCCCCAGCCTTCACCTTGCCTCCAAGCCAATAACCGACAAAGAGCATAGCAAAGACTGCCACAAGGGCAAGGATTATGTATACTTCCATATTTCTTAATAATTTATTCCGAACCGCAAATATACACAATATATTGCAGAAAACGCAACAATACAATAATTAAATAAACAAATAAGTAAGCCTCTTTTGTGCTTCTATTAGGATAATTATGCTTAACTTTGTCTTGTCACCTAAATAAGAACATAACGATATATGCCAACAGACATCATTAATATAGGGCAACGGAGATGCAAGCTCCATACTTCACATGCCAACCCAGCCTTTCTCCTCGTCCAGCCGACTGCACGTCACGAGGAGAAGAACGAGGGCATCTGGCGCGAGATGGAGACCATCGAAGCCGACAGCAGACACGGATTCGTCATGACGGCTTTCGAATGCCAGGAGTGGGCACACGACCTTATGCCTTGGCACGACGAGGCTGTGGCGAGGGACGAAGAGGTGGGACTGCACGCCCACGACACCCTGCATTACGTCGGAAACGTACTGCTACCTTGGATGAGGGAGCGCTACGGTCAGCTGCCGTGCATCATCGGAGGCTATTCGCTTGGCGGACTCTTCGCGCTATGGGCGGCAAGGGAGACGAAGCTCTTCAGCGCTGTGGCTGCCGCTTCGCCGTCGCTGTGGATAAAGCACTGGACGGAATATGCTGCCGCCAATGCCTTGAACGCACAGGCAGCATATCTCAGTCTCGGCGACCGCGAGGAGCATTGCCGCAACCAACGGATGTGCCGCATCGGCGACTGCGTACGCACGGAGCACCGCTTGCTCGGCGAGCTCTTGGGCGAGGAACACACCACCCTGGAATGGAATCCCGGCGGTCACTTCGGACAGGAGGCGGAACGCACGGCACGGGCTTTCTCATGGTGCATCAACAATCACTAACCAACAACCAACAACATACCTATCTTATGAAAATTCTCAGAATCATGGCGCTACTTCTCTTGCTCGTGGCAATAACGGCTGGCGCACAACAAAGAAAGACAACGTCGGCTGCCACTCACGCACCCGCTATCGTCAAACCGGGAGAACGTCCGGAGGTGCTGATTGAGACGACGATGGGCAACATCCGCATCCAACTCTACAACGAGACACCGCAGCACCGCGACAACTTTCTGAAGCTTATCCGCGAATACCACTTCTACGATTCGCTGCTCTTCCATCGTGTCATCCCCGACTTTATGATTCAGGCTGGCGACCCGTCCAGCAAGAATGCACCCAAAGGAGCAAGGCTCGGCGAACAGTCGCTCGACTATAACATCCCTGCCGAAATACGCCTGCCGCAGATTTTCCACAAGCGCGGCACGCTGGCTGCAGCACGCGAACCCGACATTGTCAATCCCATGCATGAGTCGAGCAGCTCGCAGTTCTATATTGTCATAGGCAAGAAGCAGGACGACAAGGGACTGGAGCGCGGACGCAAGAACCTGCAGAAGCTCTTCGGCGACAGCCTTACGATGACTAAGGAAATGGAGGAGACTTACCGCACCATCGGCGGAACGCCTCACCTGGACGGAGCCTACACGGTCTTCGGAGAAGTGACTGAGGGCATGGACGTGGTGGAGAAGATTCAGAACGTGGAACGCGACGAATATGACAGACCCCTCGAGGACGTCAGAATCATAAAGGCGACAATACTGAAGGACATGCCGGGACACGAGAAAAAACAGGTGAAGCGGACTGTCAAAAAGCCGGTAAGAAGAAAACGGTAATCGTAGGAGGCTATGGCATCCCACAATAGCCTCCTAAGTTAGACAGGAAGACATGTTTTTTTTTAGACAAGAAGACAGGAAGACATGTTATTAGGGAACGTGACAAACATAGGAGGCTATGGCGTCTCGCCGTAGCCTCCTATGTTTGCCTCGTCTGCTGTAATTCAAAATTCAAAACTCCTAATTCGGACGCCTTGCCGTCCGACACAATATTTGCATTTCTGATGCTCAATACTATGAGCTGAGCGCACTAAGAAATCTTTGGTGCGAAATTCTTGAGTTTTGAGCGTGCAAGGATAAACAATTTATACACAATGGATTAGAAGGTCTGTAAGGAAAGTGTGCAAAAAAAAGAAGCAGCAAGAAGCCTATTTGTGTTGCAATAGCGCCACTTTTACACCCCAATAGTGCCACTTTTATCATGCAATAGCGCCACTTTTACACTCTAATAGTGGCACTATTGTAGTGTAAAAGTGGCGCAATCGTTAAGCTCGGGTGCTGTTTGCACAGCAAAACACCATAAAAACAGCAACCCAGACCTCTAGAATCAATTTTTATTTTGTAACATGTTTTTACTCTTTGTACGATATTTGCATGCCAGACATGAAGACGTGTTTTTTAGACAAGAAGACAGGAAGAACATGTTTTTTGACAGGAAGACATGAAGTACATATTTTTGATAAGAAGACAAAACAGAGATTATTGCAAGAAAAATCCGTAAAAACTTGGATTATAAAAGATAATATCGTATATTCGTAGCAAAATGGAAAGACGATGACAACGACAAACGATTATATTAGTATACTTCGCAAATACAGCGAATTGCCGCATGGTATTTCGAGCTGATAACATTCCTGATAATCAGATAATATGCTTTATTTATGACAAAGAAAGAAGCCCTTCAATTATTTGAAGAAAAGAAGATACGCTCCGTATGGGACGACAAAGAAGAGAAATGGTATTTCTCTATAGTGGATGTTTGTGCGGTGTTGACCGAACAACCAGACGCAGAACATGCGAGAAACTATTGGAAAGTATTAAAACACAGATTAATAAAGGAAGGCAACCAAACGGTTACAACTTGTAACCGGTTGAAATTGCGTGCAGCCGACGGCAAGCTCCGCCTGACGGACGTAGCTGATACAGAGCAACTGTTTCGTCTTATACAGTCCGTTCCTTCTCCCAAAGCGGAGCCTTTCAAGTTGTGGATGGCACAAGTGGCGAGCACACGATTGGAGCAGATGCAAGACCCGGAGAAAAGCATCGACCAGGCTGTGATAGATTATAAGCGATTGGGATATTCTGACGCATGGATAAACCAGCGCATCAAGTCTATTGAGATAAGAAAAGAACTAACAGACGAATGGGCAAGAACAGGCGTTCAGCAAGGCATGCAGTATGCATCTCTTACCGACATCATCACTCGTGAATGGAGCGGAATGAGCACCAAGCAATACAAACAATTCAAGGGTCTGAAGAAAGAAAGTCTTCGCGACAATATGACCAATATGGAGATTGCGCTCAATATGCTTGCTGAGGCATCTGCCACAGAACTTTCTAAACAGCGCAATCCTCAGGGCTTTAACCAACAGAAGCGTGTGGCTAAGGATGGTGGCAGTGTGGCAAAAGCCGCCCGCACTCAATTGGAATCAAAACTCGGCCACAAGGTTATTTCGCCAGCCAAGGCAAGCGATTATTTGCTCCCTGTTGAAAATGATAATATAATAGAGGAGCAATGATAGTATTTTTTACGGCAAAACTTCTATTATTCCGTTGATATTTGTTACTTTTGTATATCTTTATAATCATATAAACAAAAATCAATAAATATGAAACCAACACTTTTCCTCCTCGCAGCAGGAATGGGCAGCCGTTACGGCGGCCTCAAGCAGCTGGACGAGCTCGGCCCTCACGGCGAGACCATCATGGACTACAGCATCTACGACGCCATCAACGCTGGCTTCGGCAAGCTGGTCTTCGTAATCCGCAAGGACTTTGAGGACGACTTCCGTCGTATCGTGCTCTCTAAGTATGAGGGTCACATCCCGTGCGAGCTGGTGTTCCAGAGCATCGACGCTCTCCCCGAAGGATTCACATGCCCGGAGGGACGCACAAAGCCTTGGGGTACGAACCACGCTCTCATGATGGGCGCCAAGGTTATCAACGAGCCTTTCGCCGTGCTCAACTGCGACGACTTCTACGATCGTGACGCATTCCGCGTGATGGGCAAGTGGCTCAGCGAGCTGCCTGAGGGATCAACCGGCAAGTATGCCATGGTGGGATTCCGCGTCGGCAACACGCTTTCTGAGAGCGGCACAGTAAGCCGTGGCGTATGCGAGAACGACGAGCACCACCACCTTACTTCTGTCGTGGAGCGCACCAAGATTCAGCGCTTCGACGGCGTGGTGAAGTATCTGGCTGACGACGGCGAGACATGGGTGGCTATCCCTGACACCACTCCGGTATCGATGAACTTCTGGGGCTTCACTCCTGACTACTTCCAGCACAGCGAGGCTTACTTCAAGGAGTTCCTCTCTGACCCGAAGAACATGGAGAACCTCAAGAGCGAGTTCTTCATCCCATTGATGGTGGACAAGCTCATCCACGACGGCACTGCTACATGCGAGGTGCTCGACACCACAAGCAAGTGGTTCGGCGTGACATATCCTGAGGATCGTCCGGACGTAGTGGCTAAGTTCCAGAAGCTTGCCGACGACGGTGTTTATCCTGAGAAGATGTTCTAAAAAACGAATAGGAAATGAAAGCAAAACAGGCTGTTACTTCGCAAAGAGTAACAGCCTGTTTTGCTTTGTTTATATAGGGGTGTCAGAACGGATAGCCGATGGCGAAGTGCAGACTCTGCGAGTCGCCGAAGCTTGGCATATTATAGAAACCACTCTTGTAGGGGAGGTGCAGACCGATGCCCCAGTCGAGACGCAGCACGAAGAAGTCGAGGTCGTAACGCACGCCGATGCCCGTGCCTAACGCCGTTTCCTTGAATATGTTCTTTATGTTAAACTTTGATCCTGCACGATAGCCGTCGTCGCGCAGCGCCCACACGTTGCCGGCATCGAGGAAGACGGCTCCGTAGAGATTGCCGAAGATGCGCGGACGAAACTCCACGTTGGCTTGCAGCTTTATGTCGCCCGTCTGGTCCAGATAGGAAAGGCGCGACTGATTGGTGTAATAGCGGCCCGGTCCGATGCTGCGCACATTGAAGGCACGGATGCTGTTGGCACCGCCCACATAGAACTGCTCGCTGTAAGGCGAACTCTGGGAGTTGCCGTACGACCAGATGATGCCGCCATTGATGTGTGCCACGAGCTGGGCGTGGTCTGCCACCTGCCATGTCTTGCGCAGGTCTGTCTCAATCTTCACGAACTGTGCGTAGGGATTCTTAAACATGTTCTTGCCCTTCTCGCTCCACTTACGTCCCGCAGCCATATAACCAAGGGAGAGGATGTTGGACGCCTCGCTGACCGTGGTCTGCCAATAGATGGGATTGCGGTATGACGAGGGCGACTGGAGCGTGAACGTATAGCGCATCTTGGGCACGAACTGGTCTGCCATCGACACGGTGAGGTACGGACTCTGCTTCAGGATTTCCTTGAAGGCGTCGGTCTGGTCACGCATATACTCATACTGGAGGATGAGCGGCGAGAACTGGTGCATCGTCGTGGCGTTGGGCTGGACGGTGTAGGTAAGCTCGCCGGAGACGATGTGGCGCTTGAAGAAGCCGGAACGGTTGAGCACGTTGCTGGAAGCCTTGAAGAGGGTGTTGGGGGTGGAATAGTACGGCTTGACCACCTTGCCCTGACGACGACGCTTGTGACGCATCTTGCTAAGGAAGCGGTCGATGAACAGCAGACGCGGTATCTCTACGTTTACGTCGGCACCATACTCGTACGAATTAAACTTTGAGCTGGTGCCGTCGGCACGGTGTCCGGTCTGCCATTCGTATGATCCCTTCAGGTTTACGGACAACTTCTCGCCTCCTCGGAAGGCATTGCGCTTGGTAAGACCGAGGATGACGCCCGGTCCGACACGTCCCGTGGTCTTGCCCACGACGTTGGTTTCGAGGTAGATGTCGTAGGGTTTGTCGAAGACGCAGTTGATGGTCATATCGAGGGTGTCGCAGGTGGGGGTGGTGTCGCGCGGCGCAAAGGAGAGGTCGACTCGTGAGAAGAGTCCCTTTGCGGTGAGCGTATTGATGGACTGCTGGTAATTGGCGTAGCTGTAGAGCTGGCGCGGACGCAGTTTGAGGTCGCGTGTGATGGCGGAGCGGCGTATAGGCGGACGCTTGCCGGAATAGATCATCGTGTAGTTGCGGCGGCGCACGGTGTCAGTAAGCTCCTGCATGGCAGAGCGGCGCATCTCCAAGTTGATGCGTCCCACATACCACTGGCGCGACACGAGCGACGGCAGGCTGTCGGCGTAATGGAGGCGGAGCTGTGCCTTACCCGGCTCGGCGATGGTGTCGGCAAGGTAAGTGGCATAGTCGGGCTGATAATAGAAGTAGCCGTTATTGCGGAGCAGCGTCGACACACGGGTGCGCTCGGCGTCAAGGGTGGAGACATTGAAGGGCGAGCCGTTCCTGACCAGCGCCTCGGTACGGGTGGAGTCGATAAGCGCCTGCGCCGTTTTGGGGAAGTTGACGTAGTCGAGCGTGTCTATGGTATGCAGCTCGCCGAGATTGACGGTGTAAGCCACCTTCGCCTTCTTGGGATTGTTCTGCGTGAGGACGTCATAGCCTACGTAGCCGCTGAAATAGCCGTGCGAACGCAGCAGCTCGGTGGCCACCTGGGCACGCAGCCTCGGATTGACGCCACTCATAAGCACCGGAGCCTTGCCGAACGTCTTTCTCACCCACTTGGAGAAGCGTGTGTCCGAATCGTAGAAGGCATTATATATCCACAGGCGGTATGGCAGCAGACGTATGGAGCTGCTGCCGAAGAAGGCGCCGTTGGGTTCGGTGGCAAGGGCTGCCTCCACCTCCTCACGTGTGGCATTGAAGTGGTCGGATGGTTCATAGTCGACATACTTGGTGGTCTTGAGTCCGATGAACAGCTGGTCGTCCTCCGGCACCGATGTGGTGGTGGAGCAGGCTGCAAGGAGCGCAAGTGCGAGTATGGCAAATATATACTTGTATGGTTTCATCGTCTTTCCTTTATTATTATTTTACTTCTGTGGCAGGTCGTTTCTGCTTTGTGGTGTCGACGGGGAACATGTCGATGATGCTCTTCTCCTTCTTGAAGCGGAAGATGTCCTTGAAGTGCTGGAGCTTGCGGCGCCACATAAAACCAGCGCCGAACTGCTCTACGTAGCCCTCGAGCCAGTCATAGGAGTCGCGGTCGTAAAAGAACTTCAGATACTTGTTTGAGTTAGCCGAGAGGCGATACTCGAAGGTGACGTTGTCGAAGAACGTCTCGTTCTGGTTCTCCACCTCTGCTCCACTCGACACCTTGCCGCCGATGACGATGCGCAGACGGTTGTTCCAGAATCGCTTGGCGAACTTGAAGGAATAGTCTGTATGCATCTGACCGGATCCGAGCATGGTGTTGTCCATGCCGAAGGAGAGGTCGAGGGTGCGCAGGGCGTTGCCCGATATGGCATTGATCTGCGAGTTGAGGAAGGCGCTGAGGGCGCTGTTCACGGAGAGTGAGTTGGGATTGCCGTCGGAGAGATACATGCCCGTGGTGAGCATCGTCACGGCTATCTTTCCGCGGTTCTCCGCCGACATGGTCATCAGCTCATTGTGAATCTGCTGGTCGTCAGGGGCGTCGATGATAAACTGCAGACCCATATCGTTAAGCGTCTTCGTGAGTTCCACGCCACACTCGAACGCCACGCTACGTCCTGATCCTCCGTCCGTGGTGACCGTGGCCTTGGTGCTCTCCGTGGCGGTGATGTTAAGGCGCGGGTTCATCGGGTCGCCGAAGAACTCAACGTATCCTCCCTCATTGATGTTGAACGTCTTGAGCGGGATGACGGGCAGCGAATACTTCATCTCGCCGCTGCCTATCGTATAGCGTCCGTAAAGGCTCAGCCCGTCGGAAGCGTCGTAGAGCATGCGCAGGTCGCCGCCACCGATGATGTCAACGTAGTTAGACTTGTCGGTGTTAAGCGCACAAAGCACGTGTGCTCCTTCGTCGATGCTGACGGTGAGGTCCATATTGAGTCCGTTGATGGGCGGACGCTGCACGGTGGTCTGCTCGGGTCGGCGGAAGTCGACGAACGTGACAAGTCCTTCGAGGCGGTTGTCCGAAGAGAGCGGCGAGTCGCGCAGGATGTACGTGATGTCCGTAGAGCCGAGCACGTCCAGACGACCTCGCATACGCAGGGCGTCAAGCCGACCGTTGACGGCTCCGAGGAAGTTAACGTAAGCCTTGCCGTAAGCCTCGCTTCGTGCCGTCTCCTTCGAGTCGATGAGAAGGTAGTTGGAAGCACGCATGCGCAGGTTGAGTCGCATGGCGTCCATGTCGGCAAAGTCGAATGATCCGTATAGGGTGAGCGGACTGCCGTTGGTGGCGAACATCTGGAAATTCTCGAACTGCAGATGGCTGTCGGTGATGGTGACGGGATCGTCGCAGAGCCTCATCTGCACGCCGTAGGGTTCGCTGACAACGTAGGCAGAATCGAAGAACACCTCACCGTTGACTTGCGGACGGGAGAGCGTTCCCTTTATGGTGACGTTGCCCTGGGCATATCCCTTGAAACCAATGATGCGGTCGGGGATGAATCCGTTCATGAGATTGAGCGGCGTGCGCGACATATCCATGTGAGCGTTGAGCATTCCCTCACCACGCGAGTCGTACGTGCCATTGAGCGTACACACCTCGTTGCCGTCCATGGAGAGCGTGCCGTCAACATAGTGTTCGAGACCGCCCTCCTTAGGCATATACACGAACTCGGACGAGATGTTGCCTATAGGACAGCCCTCGTATGACATCTTCGCCACGCTGACGGAAGACGATACGGTGAAGTCGCCGCCGGGATTGTTGACGACGTGGAAGTCGCCGTTCATCACTCCGGAGATGTTCGGTGCGTAGGGCACGACGGACAGCACCTTGGCAAGGTCGAAGCGGGTCAGACCTACGGTGATGTCCTGAAGGGCTTCGGTGCTGTCGTTAGAATAAATCTTTACGCCCATGCCGTCGTCGGCGCTCAGCTTCATGTCGGCAGACAGGCGTTGGTCGTCGCCGAAGAAGATATAGTTGCCCTTGTTAACCTTAAATTCCTTATATCCGAGCACGGGGTCGATGCCGCCGAGCGTGAGGCGCACGCCGTTATGCTCCATCTGCGCTCTGAGTCCTAAAGCCACGCCAATTCGGTTGCGGGCGTCGAAAACACGCGTGCCGAGATAGAGCGATTGCTCGTGGAAGGCTCCACGGAAGCGGGCGTCGAACACATACTGCGGATTATTGCGGTTATTGCGCACCTGTCCCTCGAACAGCGTCTTCACGGAATCGGAACTGAAAGAGAGGCGTACGGTGTCGAGCTGAATGCCGGAAGCTATCAACGAGTCGAGACGGACGGAACCGTTGATGCCACGCTGGGGGGAGAGCGACATGTCGACAAAGGCGTTCTGATAGTCGTAACCGAAATGACGTATGGTACGGGAGAAGACGTTCTCCTTTCCTGCGTCCAGATAGAACGAGAGTTGCGGCAGACGTTCGCGCAGACGCAACTGATTGATGTATCGCTCCTTCTGCTGCTTCATGGCTTCGACGTTGGTGCGTGTAAGACAGTCGATGATGTGCTCTATGGCTCCGTGTCCGTCCATCTTCAAGGCGAAGTCGCCGCAGGTTACGGCGGCATGGGTGGAGTCAGGACGGGTGAAGACGTTCAGCGAAATGCTCTCCGGTCGGTAAGCGCGGGCAGAATCGCGCACGACGATGTTGCCGATAACGCCGCGTGCAGAATGGTCGTTCTTAAGATTGCTGTTAAGCTCGACGTCGGCAATGAGCGATGCGGAGAGAGGACGCTTCGTAAGACCTATCTTATAGAAGTCGGCATTGAGGAGGTCGCAGGCAAGCCTTGCGTCCAAGCGGCGGTTGCTGATAAGCGTGCGCAGGTCGATGATGCCGTTGAGGAGCGGATTGCGACTGTCGAGGACAGCCTTACCCACACCGTCGCGTACGGTGGCATCGAGCTTCATATTGGAAAGGTCGTAACCGGAATAGCTGAAATGGCGTATGCGTCCCTTGGCTTCCATCCACGTACGTCGCGAGAGGAAGTCGAGTCCGGCTCCTTCCGCTGTAAGCTCGCCGGTGAAAGGCTCAACGGCAAGGTCAGGAAGGAAGTTGGCGAGGCGCAACGAGTTGGCAGTCAGGCGTGCACGATAAGCATAGCCCTTCATATCGAAGCGAGCGTCACCCTTGACGCTGCCTCCACCCTGCGAAGCCGTGAAATCAGCGGCATAGCGCGGGCCGTCCGCATGGAAATTTCCCTTCAGGGATATGCCACGCGGAATGCGGAACGAACGAGAAAGCGAGGGGGCGAGAAGTGCGGTGACGAATGAGATGTCGTCGGTATGGGCATCTGCGGTGACGGCGGCGTGCAGACGCTTGATGTCCGTAAGATTCTGCATCTTTCCGCTTGCTACAAGCGAGAAGGCACCGGGCAACGATACCTTCAGGGCGTCTATCTTCATTGCCTGCATATTGCCGTTAACCGATCCCTCAATGGAGAGAGGTGACGACGGCCACTGCCTAAGGAAATTCTTAGGCATAAAACCAAGGAATAGCTGTAGGTCGGGCTTGCCGAAGGAGCCATACATCTTAGCCTTCAGACGACCGGGATTTTTCTCGGCAAACGTATTAAAGTCGAAGTCGATATTGGCTGACAGGCGCGAATGTGGCGTGCGCAGCAAGAGCGACGGAAGCTTTACGTGGACGGAATCGAGAGACAACGCTCCAGAAATCTCGTTCACCACAAGGCCGCATTTCTCCTTAAAGGCACAGCGGCGCAGCCTCATCTTCAGTCCTGCGTCGGAATAGAAGAGAGAGTCGATGCGCAATGCCAACGGCGAGAGTGCGATATGATTATAGTCGAGTCCGCCTTTCTGCGGACGCTCAAAGTTGTTGTCATAGGCGAATGATCCTTCACGCCAGTCGAGCGAACCCACTTGATACTGGTTCTTGGCAAGGTCGACAAGTACGGAAGTAACGTCCGTACGTCCAAGTCCGACAGCCACTTGCAGCGTGTCGCCCGGCATATGTACCGTGACATTGGAATGGTCGGCATGCAGCCGTTGGAGGGCTATGCGCCATACGTTTTCGCTCTGCGTGGTGTCTTCGGGGACAGTGTCGCTAAGGCACACGTCAATGTCGGCACGCGAAAGACGCAGCGTGCTGAGAGACACATCAGAATCGGAAAGCCTTACAGTACTGGGACAGAGGCGCAAGCTCCCCACCCTACCGCGAACACGGGCGGCAGGTACGAACTGTGCCGTATTGATCTTGGCGTCCAGCAATTCCACGCGCTTCACGTCAACCCGCTTATCGAAGAGCGGCATAAGCTTAACGCCAGCCACAAGAAGGCGTGCATCGGCAATGGTGTCGGTCACGCCCTTGAGCGAGTCGTTGGGCTGTGTGGCAAGGAAGCCGTACACACCAAGGTCGAGCGGGAAACGTAGGCGCACACGTTCCACGCTGACGTTCATGTCCATGGCGTCAGAAGCATAGGCTGCCACCTGCTTTACAGCCCAGTTCTGCACGGCGGGCACGTATAGCAGTATGGAGAGTATGAGAAGAAGGGTTGGCGGCAAGGCTATTAGCGCCGCTAACACCTTAAGACTTTTCTTTAATACAGGCTTCATCCGATAGTGTTGTTATGATTGGTTTTAAGAGGGGCGTGCTATATTACATAGCGGCAGGGTCAGCGTGCGAGGTCTTGCCACAGACGGTCGTTGGGTACGGGGGCCTCCACGCAGATGGGTTCCTTCGATACAGGATGAACAAATTCTACGCGGCGCGAGAGCAGCGAGATGCTTCCGTCGGGATTGCTGCGCGGCGCTCCGTACTTCAGGTCGCCCTTTATGGGGCAGCCCATGTGGGCAAGCTGGCAGCGTATCTGGTGATGACGACCGGTGAGGAGAGTCACCTCAAGGAGCATATAGTTGTCCGACTCGGCACGCAGACGGTATTTCAGGATGGCTTTCTTGGCTCCCGGGCGCTCCTTGTCGTAAGCATAACTCTTGTTCTGCTTCTCATTGCGGACGAGCCAGTTGGTAAGTGTGCCCTCCTCAGGGATGGAGTGTTTCTTGACAACAGCCCAGTAGGTCTTGTGCACGTCGCCCGTGCGGAACATCTCGTTCAGACGCGAAAGGGCTTTGGATGTGCGGGCGAAGACAACGAGTCCGCCTACGGGACGGTCAAGACGATGCACCACGCCAAGGAATACGTTGCCCGGCTTAGCGTACTTCACCTTTATGTATTCCTTCACGATGTCGGAGAGCGGCTTGTCACCGGTCTTGTCGCCTTGTACTATCTCGCCACTTGCCTTGTTGACGATGATGATATGATTGTCTTCGTAGACTACTTGCATCTTTAGAGTGTTGTTTGTTAGAGATAAGAATTTCTTGGGGTGTATGATGTCTTTGGGTGGCGTAATAAGCCAAAACGCCCTGGGAAGGCAAAAGGAAGAGTCGGTCCCGATCCTTGCTTTTGTCCTCTCAGGGCGTATTATCTTAAAAGTTTCCGTTACGGAGCATTACATGTTCATGCCACCGTCAATCTGGATAACCTGACCGCTTACGTAGCTTGACAATTCAGAAGCGAGGAAGAGGCAGACATTGGCGATGTCCTCTGTCTGACCACCGCGACGGAGAGGAATCTTCTTCATCCAGTCCTTGCGGATGTCCTCAGGAAGCTGAGCTGTCATGGCTGTCTCGATGAAGCCGGGAGCTACAGCGTTGGCACGTACGCCCTTAGGACCAAGCTCCTGGGCGATAGACTTGGCGAGAGCGATCATACCTGCCTTAGAAGCGGCATAGTTGCACTGACCTGCGTTGCCGTGTACACCGACTACAGAAGCCATGTTGATGATGGAACCGCTGCGCTGACGAAGCATTACGGGAGCGCAAGCGTGGATGAAGTTAAACGCAGACTTGAGGTTTACGTTCAGAACAGCATCCCACTGAGCCTCGCTCATACGGAGCATAAGGCCATCCTTGGTGATACCGGCGTTGTTGACGAGGATGTCGATGCTACCGAAGTCAGCATGTATCTGCTTAACGGTCTTATCTGTCTCCTCGAAGTCGGCAGCATTGCCAGCGTAAGCGCGGCATGTTACGCCGAGAGCTTCAATCTCCTTGCGAGTAGCCTCGAGTCCTGCGGCCATTTCGTCGTTGAGGACGAGGTCTGTGAATGCGATATTAGCGCCCTCAGACGCAAATTTCATAGCGACAGCTTTACCAATGCCGCGGGCTGCACCTGTTACGATGGCAGTCTTACCTGTAAGTAATCCCATTTTCTTGTTTATTTAAAAAAAATTAATTATTAATGCGTTTGCCCAAGGCGCCGTACACCACCTTAGCCACAAGAGGCTTGCTCGCCTCCTCTGTCATGCCGTGTCCGAGACGACCGTAAATAAACGGCACCTCAAGTCCTTTAATACAATAGTGGGTGATATCGGCAACGAGGTCGATGTCGTCAATGTCGAACTCACCGTCCGCCTTTCCGTCGGCATACACCTTGCGGAATATCGAGATCTCGTCCTCGTCAAACTTCTTGCGCACCTTCTCCACCATCCAGATGTTGCGGAAGAATTCGGCGCGAAGATTGCCGTTGCGCACCACCGTCTCGCGTATCATGCTCAAGTGGGTGTAGATAAGCTCTATAATCTTGTCCTGCGGGCGCATCTTCATAGCCGCCACCTCATCGAGCTTGTCCGAAAGACGCTCAAGCTCCGACTCAATGACAGCCGAATACACGTCCTCCTTCCTGTTGAAGTAAGTATAGAGCGTACGGCGACCCTTTCCGGATGCCACGGCGATGTCGTTCATCGTGGTGTTGGCAATGCCGTTCTTGGCGAAGAGCTGCCTTGCCACGTCAACGAGTTTTTGTCGAGTCTTTGATATTGACATAACGAATAATGACCTGCGTTTGTTCTTTGTACCTTATTAATATAAATAGTGCCAACTACGTTGCACATAGTTTTTGCTATGTGCAAAATTACTGCAATTAATCCATACGGACAAATAAAAGAGGCGGATTTTACCACTTTAGATAACAAAAACCTGCCTTTTAGCCTATTATTCCTACAACTTAGAACGTCAGGTCCGCCGTTCCTATCTTCTTCCAGGAGAAGGCGGGAAGGAGGTCTGCGGCAGTTATCGGCGCGTCCGTGGCTTGCAATCCTGCGGCACGGGCAAGCATTCCGACTATCTCTTCCGGGGCATAACGCTCACGCAGCGCTGCCATGTCCAGACTGCGGTCGCGCTTGGAAAGTCGCTGTCCGGCTTCGTTGCAGAGCAGCGGATGATGAATGAAGCGAGGCGAACGGAAGCCAAGCTGACCGGCGAGATAAATCTGCTGCGGCGACGAAAGAAGCAGGTCGCGTCCACGCACCACCTCCGTGACGCCCATCAAGGCATCGTCCACCACCACGGCAAGCTGATAAGCCCATGCCCCGTCCTTGCGACGAACGATGAAGTCGCCACATTGCGAGGTGAGGTCTACGGTCTGCGGTCCGTAATGCCCGTCCGTGAACGTCACAATGCCCTCCCCTTCCTCCGGCACTCGCATACGAATGGCGGCAGGTCCGCGTCGCGAGTCGGGCGGCAGATTGCGGCACGTGCCCTTATAAACCACTCGTCCGTCGCTCTCATGCGGTGCCTGTGTGGCGAGGATGTCAGCACGGGTGCAATAGCAAGGATAAGTCATACCCTTATCGGCAAGCACCTTCAGATAATGTTCGTAAATGTCGCCGCGCTCGCTTTGCCAGTAAGGACCCTCGTCCCACTCCAGTCCGAGCCATCGCAGGTCGTCCATTATCAGTTCTGCAAACTCGCGATGCGAACGCTGCGGGTCGATATCCTCAATACGAAGCAGCCACTTTCCACCCTGCGACTTGGCAGACAACCATGACAGCAGCGCCGCAAACACATTACCAAGGTGCATGCGTCCAGTTGGCGAAGGAGCAAACCGCCCCCTCACCACATTATCCTCAGCTCTTCCTTCCGAAAGACAAATATCCCCAATCTTACTCATCACATTATTATATATGTATACTTTAGCTCATGCAAAGGTAAGAAGAATCGGAACAAAACTCATAAAAAGCCAAGAAAAAGGGGCGGAAATGCACTTTTTTAAAGTTTTTATTAAAAAAGTAGCCAAAACATTTGGAGGTTTAACAAAAAAGTCATACCTTTGCACTCGCAATTCAGAAATGACATCACAACAACATTCTGAATAACGCAAATGGTTAATATCGCGGAGTGGAGCAGTTGGTAGCTCGCCAGGCTCATAACCTGGAGGTCGCATGTTCGAGTCCTGCCTCCGCAACTAAAATCGGTGTAACTTGTTGATAATCAACAAGTTACGCCGATTTTCCGTTTTAGGGTGCGACAAATCTGCGCCAAAAAATTTCAAGTAGTAAGACCAACATCTTTAATCCAGCTGAATGATGGCTCTAAAAGATGTTAAAAAAATGTGCTCAAAATTTTGTACAGGTAAAAGTTCAGACCTTGTGGGCTACACTCCTCCCACTTTACACAAAGGAGTGCGTTGGTTCGTTGACTTCTCAGCTTACGACCCGGCACGTGGTCTAATGAGACGCAAGCGATATTATATCACAGACAATCTCAGTATCTCTGCGAAAAAACACAGAGCTGCTGAAATAATGGAAGTTTTGACAAAGCAGCTTTGTCAGGGCTGGAACCCTTGGCTGACTAATGACGAAAGCCGTGGATTTGTTCTCTTTGAAAATTGCCTGGAACGTTATTCTGAATATGTTGACCGCATGGACAGAAAACGTACACGCCAAAGCTATTCCTCAAAAGTGAACATATTGAAGGATTTCATAGCAGTCCAGACAAATCCTATAAAATACGCTTACCAGTTTGATGTCACGTTTTGTACAGACTTTATTGATTGGATTTTCCTTGATCGTGAGAGTTCTCCACGAACAAGGAATAACTATCGTGGTTGGCTTTATAGTTTGGCAGAGTTCTTGATAGCGCGAAAGCACATTAAGACAAACCCTGTTGAACATATAAGAGTGATGCGAATTGAATTGTCAATCGGCAGAGCATCAAGCGAAGATCGATATGAACCGACCTTCATATTGCTGCTTTTTGATTGACAACACAATTCTAATGTCACACTGTAGCTGCTGACTGTTTTACACCCACCCTTGACATTGGAGATTGTTGGATAACCAACATTCCTATGTATGGGATATAAAGTAAGGGAAATGACTATTTTAGATTGATTTCTCCCTAACCTTGTTAGCGGTTCTCGACATGGATGGATATTCCATCTTTATATCATATTGGTGCAATATCCTATATATGTTACTTTTTCCACGGTAGCCAGTCCTCTCCATGATTTCCTTTACACTATAACCGGCTTTATAACACATTGTCGAATGACGCAAACACCGCACTGTCTCCATTTGAAAGACTGTCAATGAACTTACACCACTCAATGCGTTTCTTGTCTTTGGTCTCTTCAATGTGAATATTGACACATCCATGACCTTTCATCAAATTGATGATTTCTGTTATATGCTCAAAGTATTGAGCCTTATTTATATAACCGATATAGTTCATAGTATCCGTATTACTAAGCAATATTGTCTGCAAAGATAATCATAAAGCTTATAATATTTTTAACATTCCTGTTTCTATTTCCTGCAAGGCTATACACTAACAGAAAATTCAGAAGAGCATGGCTCGGTATGGCTTACTCAGAAAACTTCAGGTTGTTCACGGCACAATTGCTGTGTCTTGCACTTATCTTGTTTCACCTGGTGTATTACGCTTTGTTCCCTTTGGAGAAAGGCATCATGCTTTCATCAATCTATGTATTCTTCTCGCTTGCTTCTAAGAAGAACATGATACTGCTTCAGACAATAAGAAAGTCACGCTTGATTGTTGCGGTTTTTGCCTTCGCCACATTGTAGTTTCGTTTATTCCACATCTGCTTTCGGTGGCAGTAACATTAGCGTTTATTCTTGAAGCTGCCTGTTGTTTCCCTTCCAAAGTAAAACATCGTAAAGGTAAAACTCAAAAAGCTCATGTGAAACCTACCGATATTGAACAAATAGAAATGTTGCCTCATTCTTAAAAACTGCATTTATGGAAAAGAATACCCATTCGCTTAATTGGTATGCAACCTCCAGTCTACGAGGGAAGACATGTTGAAGCAAATTCACCGTGCAGAAATCAAACTGAAAGGTATTTCTACCATGATAGCCAATCTTCAAGCCCGGAAAGATGATATACAAACTCAAATTGACCAGATTGCAAAACAATTTGGTCAGTCAGGTGCTGACAATGACAAACTGGCTAACAAGATGGCACAATTACGCAAGGAGATTGATGACATAAACGAGAAATTGGCAGCACGATACAAGATGCTTGACGATGCCAATGATACTATCAATGAAGCGAAAGCCAGACTTGCGGAAATGAGGGAGGAGCATCGTGAAATGCTTAAAAGTCTTGGTGAGGACAATGATTTGAAAGCTACGGCAATTCAGAAAAACATCCTTTGGACTTACAACAAGATGCTGACAACGTAATCAACTGTACCATGCTCTTGGTTCTCGGCTATATCCGTGAGACAACTACTTATGCACAATCTTGTGGCGGAAGAAGCTCACCAGGTACTGGTTGGGGACGTGACAAGGATGAAGATGATGAACATTGGTGGCGGCGCTGCATTGCTCAATCGGCTGCAATGATGCGTCCTGCGACACATAAGCGAAAGCGAGGACGGTAAATATTAGTAATATGAGTAACATAGGTAATACTTGTGTTTGTCGCATCGCAATAAAACGAAGCAGACCGACATGAATCATTTGTTCACATCGGTCTGCTTTCGTCTTCTGTATTTTACTATTTTATATCAAAGCCCATGGATTTTTTCATTTCATATATATCCATGTCATGGCACCCAAAACGTATATGGTCTTCCATCTTTGTACATTATTTTCACATCTTCGCTTTCAAATTGGGTAATTTTGATTTCTTCTTGGTTATCCATTTCATTGTATTCATCGTCTTCCTTCACCACAAAGTAAGTGAAGTCGTCCGTCCTCATGCAAATCTTGAACCGAATACGAGGCTCTTCTTTTACAAAAAGGAACTCATTGTTAATGACACAGATGTTGTCGTCTGCCACAATTTCCCATTGTCTTAATGCCTTGTGCTTTAGTCCCAGTATATTCCTTATATAACACCAATCACCCTCTTTCAGATACTAACGAAATCGTATGTCGCCAATATTCCCTTACTGATAAACTCAAGAACGCCCCACGACTGCACCAACACGTCAAACAAGTCCATAAATCCCTTGCCGTTCAATCGGCAAGGCGTAGCTGTCAACCCCAAGAACTTAGCTTTCAGGAATCTCTCCCACATCTCTTTATATGTCTTGGCGAGCGCATGATGTGCCTCGTCAATAACAATCATCCCAGGCTCTTCCTCAATCTCATCATAATGCCGAGATAGCCATTGGATAGACATGGCTTTTACAGAAACCAATAGTGAGTCGTTTTCTGATGCAGAATAAGAATAGAACTTCTTTATGGTTTCCTCTATTTGCGAAACCAATTCTATACGGTGTGCAATAATCCAAACTTTCATATTTGGATTGGCTTTGACAAAAGAATCAATGACCGCCGTCAACAGATAGGTCTTGCCTGTTCCCGTCGGCATTTGCGCCATCACGGATTGATGAAGGCGCAACGCTTTCTCTATCCGTGATTTCATATCTTCTTGGTAATCAAATAGCTTGATTTCCTTCATAAAACTCACCAAATAGCAAATGATATTTGTTTATAGTTAGAATGAAATATTGAAAACATAGCGAAAAGCCCTCTATTCACCAATAGAATTTTTAATTGGAATGGCAGAATAAGATTTATGGCTAACCTTATGATTATAACGTATTTCAGGTTCTTCTATAGTATCTGGCAACTTACCTATGATAGAGCGGTGTTCTTCCATTTGAATGTAAAGATATGATTTTTTCATCTCTAAAAGTTTATCAACAACATCTTTACGCAAAAAGAAAAACATACTGTCGTCACATATAAAACTGGTAGACACATCTTCATTGGCGAAAGTATATGCCAGTCTATCCACATCAAATGTCAGTTCTAACATTTGACATATTTCAGAAGAGAGGCAAACAAAACTTTTGTATTTGAACCTTTTTGTATTCCATTCAGAGAAACTGTATTCAACAAGAATACTAACATTATCTTCTGTATGTTTCGTCTGTGTATTTATTAGTTCACGCCATGATAATTCCTCTAAAAAGGCATGGTCATACTCCCTGGTGAATTCTGCAAATTCTAAATCAACTTCATCAGGGGATATATCTTTTGGCACAAGAAAAGAATTCCATTCCAAATATATATTTGCATTTTTTTCACTCATCATCTGGTAACAAGTTCCATAAAGCAAAATCCAGTCACCATCTCTATTTGGAAGTTTTGTCATAATTATGCTGGCTTGCCAATCTGACACATTTGCTTTAATCCAGTTTCCCAAATCTTCATTTCTTTTAGGCAATAAAAAAACAGTGAATAGGTTTCTCTTTTGCAGTACAATTGGAAATGACGGATCTATTCTTACGAGAGGTGTACGAAAAGTACCAACATACTCATTTTCAAGTTTACCATTCAGCAATAACCACCCATAAAGCTCATACAATGCAGCCTGCCCATATTTAAATGCATAATTATCTTTGAGTTGTCTACGGTAACTAACTTTTTCGTATTCTTCGTTTTGTAACATTGAACAAACATCTTGGTCATAGCCTAAACACTCTGCCATATTTTGCAACATACCATAAATCTGGCTAGAAGTATAATATGTCTTATGGCAATAATCTGGTATAAAGAGTGGTCTTATATAAGATTTGTCATAATCATAATCAAAAACAGAAAACAACGCCCACTTTTTTTCTATTTTATCTGACCATTTCACATCTGCGTACTTATAGAGCAATTCTCTATTGTGCAGTTGACGGAAAGTTACTTCAGCATAGCTATAAAGCGTCTCCAAATCATCCAATAGTACAACATTGGTAGTGGTATGATTCTGTAAATATTTTTCCAATATGTCGATACACTTCTTTAATGTTTTCCAATCTTTTGAGTGCAGCCCTAAGCCTGCAATAACAGATATAACAGCCTCACGTACAAATGGGTCACTTGTATTTAGCAATAATGAGCAAATGCGCAAACCTTCATCATTATTCTTCTTTATTATCAAAAATGCTTGTTTGCAAAAATTCTCTCTATATTCCATATCAGTGATGCCGCACATAAGCAATGCAAATGCCAGCAAATCAGCATTTTTGAATTTATTTGAAACATATCAGTCATGCAATATGGAATATGCTTCTTGCATAACATCATAAGTTGCATACTTGCTGTTCCAATATTGGTCCAATATGCTTCCACTCTGTTTCGTAAAAAATGGAAGAAATGAAGAAATATAACCTATATTATAAGTAGATACCTTTTCATACAAAGCGTTAAATAGATGTTCTATTATTTTTGTCGTACACTCTGTTTCTGTTAAAATATTGACAAACGATTTTCGTCCATTATCAGAAGTGAGAAATATATCCAAATTATCTATAGCTGCATTTATAACCTCTGGATTTGGCATAATTTCGAACCATTCTTTGTGATAATGTATAGGTACGAGGTAGAAAAGACTTTTTATTATATCTTCTGCCAATGTATGACGTTTGTCTCCGAAGAACTTACCTTTATTACTATCAATAAACGACTTGAAATCTTCCTCCTCACCACACCTATGCAGTATACTTTTTGCTATGTGAAAACCTGCAACCATATCATAAGTGTACTGTACTTGTTCTTCACCATTGTTTTTTTCAAAAGTAAAGCACAAGCCTTCGTTTATTAGATCGTAGACTTTGTCATCAAATATTTTTGCAAACTGATTATAAAAATCCAAATAGCGAGTATCGTTTTCAAAAAGAATATAAGATGCTCTGTAGAGATTCTCTTCTAATTTATGCTTCGCCAATTTGTCTACCTTACCTTTATGCATGGCTATATTTGATAAAAGTTGATTACTATAATCATCCATACACGAAACTAAAGAATAGTTGTTGACGACGATATTACTTCTGTTTTTATTTGTAACACAGAAGATTTTAAGTAACAAGGGATTTTCAAAAGCTCCAAAATCTTCAACTGTAGCATTTCGTATTTCATATTTACTGAAATATTTATCCACGGTTACTTCCAAATCCTCCTTTACCAACCCATTTAGTAATATATGGTTTTCTACCTCTGTATAATTATCCACCCCATATATAGCTTGTAAGTAATCGGTTTTATCACGGCACGTTGTTACAAGAAGCAAGTGAGAATGCTTATCCAACAGAACTTTTAATGCTGGTAGCTCTTCCTTCCATCTTTCTTCGTTTGGCGCAGTTTCATTTAAACCATCAATTATAATAGGCAACTTACAATGATGAACTCTGGCCAAGAAGTCCAAACAGTCAAGCATATCAGAAAATGACATACTACCATTAAGGCCTAATCTTTCTAATACGAGAGATTGGAAACTATAACAATTTCGGAAAGAGCTTCCCATGAAAAACAAGACTGGCCTATTTCTTTTCAGCATATTATCAGTCAGAGAACACGCTAAATGAGTCTTTCCATACCCTGGTTTTGCAAAAACCTGGAAATATTTCCTACTTAACAATAGGAGGAAAGAAGACAGGTTTTCTTTAGAGAATTTGTCATCTTTAGTCAAAACGCTCTCTAAAGCTCTCGCTCTTCGTGCCAATTCTGTCAGATAGTCATTCAATCCTCCATATTCGTCACGTTCATGAGAATATATTTGTTGGAATTCTTCATTAACTATTTGAACACGAATTTGTCTGTTATTACAATATTCATCTATCAGAGAAAGTAACTCTTCTGCTTTAGATACAATGTTGTCCCTATTATAATATAGGGAGTATATCTTATCTATTAGCCGATAACGAAGTTCAAAATCTTCTTGGTAATAATTAATAAATCGGTTTGATAATTTACTGTATCTCCAATCATACGTATTTAAAATAGGCATCTTCCTATCATTATCAGCATGCTTTTTCAGTCGAGAAATAAAACCATTGATTTTTTGACTGGCAACATTCTCGTCAACAACACTTAACAGGGAACTTTCAAAATCACTAGCCGTATGAAGTTCCACATCATATTTACGTTTTAGAACTTCCAACGTAGTGCATGAAATTTCAAAGAGTGTATTTAGTCCAATAAACTTCTCGCCAAAATAGTATTTGAAAATTCCATTAAATTGGGATGAATTCTTTAAGTAAAAGTCCTCAAATATCTCTCTATGCCAGCTCGCAAAATCACAAGAACAATTGATTGTTCTCAAATCGGCAACCAATTTATCCCACTCTTTTTGGACAAAACTGCCTGGTGTACAAACTATCCATAATTTTAAATTGGGACGATATGACATTGAAACTTCAAAACCCTTTCGAAGTTCTTTTTTGTGATCTGCATCCAAAGGAGAATTGCTATCATCTTTTGCTCCTCTCCAATACTTGGCTTGCCATCCTAAGACATCACCTTGATTATAGGTTTTACCTCCAAAAGTTAAGGGCTTTTTTAGTTCAATATAAAACTCTGAACCTGGTGTATTATAGAAATACTCTATTTTTCCATAATCTTCAAACATACAAGAAGCAACATGGAAACAAAAGTGCTCAAACTCCAATCTCTCATCTCCATGGTTTTTCAAAAATGCCCAATTTATAATTTCACTCATGACAAATCGTTATTTGTGGGTAATAGGGACAGTTCCCATGACATAAACTTTTATGCATACAATCCACTGTGCAGTTAGATTTGCACTTTGTCCGATAGGAGTTAAACTTATGGTTCCAAATATCATAGAAAGCAAAATCTTTCAAGCTATAAGAATCCTTTCCTGCACTGAAGGAACATGGAGATACATTCATTTTATGGTCTATGTAAACTGAAAAGAAAGCACCTTCACATGTATCGATAAATGAAGGATTTATATGTGAAAATTTTAACAACATAGGTACAAAGCAAGCATCAAAGCCAAAACGAGGTCTGGCAATAGACGTTTCGTCAACAAGAGACAAGAAAGCACGAAAAGACTTGCTATCTTGAATAACATCTTTTGCATTTGCTCTACCAGCAGGTTTATAAGTCAAAAAAACAATGGCATTTATACCATTTAACAGCTCATTATAACATCCTCGCAGAATCTTACACGCTTCTTCTAAATTATTCTTAGACAACACATAATGGATATTTGTCTTGATTCCTGCATCTATTAGAAAAGCAAGTTTCTTCTTTTCTAAATCAGCCATAGAGCTTACAGACAAAGCCACAGCACCTATTTTCCCAGATAAGCTACCGCAAATCTTAGGAGTTAATTGCATTCCATTAGTCGTAAAGTTGGGAACTATTGAACGTCGACAAGTTTCTGCTATGATTTCTAGGAAATCTGGATGTTCAAGAGGTTCCCCACCACCTAAGGCGACTTGAAAAACATTGCCATATTGAGGATGATTCATAGAGTCTAATATGCGGCAATAATCCTCTACACTAAGAAATTCATTATTAATGCAACTATCTTTATAACAAAACGAACATCCCTTTGAACAATGATTGGATATAGATATATCTGCCAATTCTGGTACGGGTGCCCATGTTGGATTATCCTTTATTGTAGTTCCCCATCGCATAGTCATACCTGTTGTCGGGTCAGCTATAAAATGATAGTCAGCAATATGTCTTTCTAACATAATTAATACTGTTCTACTTGAGTTGCTCCAAAGCCATTCAATAAATCACTTATCTTCCTATTAAGTATAAGTTCTCCTTTTATATAGGCAAAAAGATCAGCCTCGTTCATCTTCAAAGGATCTGTATTGTCACCATTCATTTCCAAAGTTTCTTTTGAAATAGAACTTCCATCATCGGTATTAAACTGCATTAAGCAAGAATAAATCTCATGCTCGTGAAGATAACTTACCGTTCCGTTTTCTAAAAGATAATTCTTCAATGCTTCTGCGATGCGAATGTCACCCTTCATGTCTTTAAATTCTCTGAAGTTATCCAAGAAGCAATTCACGATATTTAAATTCATAGTCACTATATAGCTTACAGAACTACTATTTGTAACAAAATCTGTACGTAATTTCATTGTTAATTCCTCATCATTTAATGTTATTGTTAACTTTACACAAATCTTTATTCGTCAAATCCTCGATGATACTATGAATCTTCAAGGCATATTTCGTTCTTGGATGATTACCATACTGTGTTCCTCTCAGAATACCTTCCGGAAATGTTTTTTGATGATCTGTTCGTAACGATCATAACCGTTTTCTGCAAAGTCCAGTACATGCGCCCATAGGCAGCATACCATGATATATCCGTCATGGTTCAGGAAGTTCATGTTGAAGTACTGGTGCTCATTGACTCTCACCGTCACCTCCTACTGCTTATGCGTTTTCCTGTTGAACGCAAACGTGCCTTCTATCGGAAAATCCAAAGGCACACTCGTTGTAAATACTGGTAAAAGTACATGTGCTTTTCTCTTTATGTTCTGTTTCATTGTTAGTGAAGTTTGTGTTGTTGATAAACGATAACTCTATATCTCGAAGTCATTCGGCTCACGAACTACTGCCACAGGCTCACCGTCAAAATACATCTCTGGCTTCAAGTCCATCAATCTCTTCTTCATACCTCGATAATGTTGGTATTGTCCTGCATTCTCAGCGATAAATCGACATACCTCCTGTCGTTTCTCCTCGTAGTTCCACGCCTTGACTGTTTCAACCAAGGCATGATAACTATCAAAAATTAGTTTCCCGATACGTCTTTTGTATTCGCCTACCAAGTCTTGTATGTCATCACGATTGATGAGCAGCGGTATATGCTTGCACAGCGCCATGGCGATGGCATACGCTGCATCGGGTTTGTTCTTCTCCAATATCTGTGGGATAGATTTCTTGTGCCATCGTTCCAGCAGACGTAGCAGAGCCGTGAAGTCATCATTATCCCTTGGCTCAAAGCTTACTTCCTGCATCAGATATTTGGAGTATTCCTCCTCATAGTCCACGCTCAGCCCTTTCGGAATATAGTTGATTCTCGGTCGCTCCATCT